>ENA-UOJC01000288-UOJC01000288.1-human-gut-metagenome-genome-assembly--contig:-C104-NODE-288-length-92802-cov-12.692249_pt1 | contig 92802 bp, 84 predicted proteins | sample MGYA00242339_ERZ723886 | MGnify/ENA metagenome assembly ERZ723886 | reverse complement strand
CTGTATTATTTACATCATTTTTCTTATTTACACCATCTAAGGACTTCATTGTAGGAAAGAGCAGCACATCACGAATAGCCTGGGAGTCTGTGAGGAGCATAACAAGACGGTCGATACCGTAACCGATGCCACCTGTTGGCGGCATACCAATCTCCAAGGCATTAAGGAAATCTTCATCGGTATGGTTTGCTTCTTCATCGCCTGCTGCGAAGGCTTCTTCCTGAGCAGCAAAGCGTTCTCGCTGGTCAATCGGGTCATTCAATTCGGAATAAGCGTTGCACATTTCACGTCCGTAGATGAACAGTTCAAAACGTTCTACCAGCTCCGGATTCTCCGGTTTTTTCTTTGTGAGAGGAGAAATTTCTACCGGGTGGTCCATAACAAAGGTTGGCTGGATCATCTTATCTTCACAGAATTCTTCAAAAAAGAGGTTAATGATATCGCCTTTCTTATGGCGTGATTCATATATAATATGATGCTGGTCGGCCAATGCTTTGGCTTCTTCATCAGTAGCTACCCGGGAGAAGTCAACACCGGAATATTTCTTAACCGCATCAATCATGGTAATACGTTCAAATGGCTTGGACATATCAATAACGGTTTCGTTATATTTAATTACTGCGCTGCCGCAGACTTTTTCCGCAAGATAACGGAACATGCTCTCTGTCAGTTCCATCATGCCCTCATAGTCCGTATAGGCCTGATACAATTCCATCAGGGTAAATTCCGGATTATGACGTGTATCTACACCTTCATTACGGAATACACGACCGATTTCGTAAACCCGCTCCAGACCGCCGACAATCAGACGTTTAAGGTAAAGCTCAAGAGAAATACGGAGCTTTACATCTTCGTCCAAGGCATTGTAATGGGTTTCAAATGGTCTGGCTGCCGCACCGCCTGCATTGGATACAAGCATCGGAGTCTCCACTTCCATGAAACCACGGCCATCGAGGAAGTTACGGATTTCTTTTAAAATCTGAGAACGTTTAATAAATGTATCTTTCACTTCCGGATTCATAATTAAATCCACATAACGCTGACGGTAACGGATATCCGTATTGGTCAGGCCATGGAATTTCTCTGGAAGAATCTGAAGACTCTTGGAAAGCAGAATGACTTCAGATGCATGAATGGAAATTTCTCCGGTTTTAGTTTTGAAAACTTCACCCTTTAAGCCAACGATATCACCAATATCCATTTTCTTGAATGCTTTGTATTCTTCTTCGCCAATGCTGTCACGGGCCACATAGGACTGAATGGTTCCCTGCAAGTCCTGAATATGACAGAAAGAGGCTTTTCCCATAACACGTTTGGACATAACACGACCGGCCAAAGACACTCTCTGTCCTTCCAATGTTTCAAAATTATCTTTAACTTCCTGGCTGTGATGAGTCACATCATATTTTGTGATGACAAATGGATCTTTTCCATTGTCCTGAAGATCTTTTAATTTATCTCTGCGCACTTTCAGAAGCTGGTTAATATCCTGTGCCTGAACATTCTTTTCTCCTGCCACTGTTTTCTCCCCCTTAAATGTTTGCTCTCTGAATTTCCAGAATACGGAACATCAGCAGACCGCTCTGAGTTTCCACTTCGATCGTCTCTCCAACTTTACGACCAAGAAGAGCGCTTCCTACCGGTGATTCATTGGAAATCTTAAAATTCAGGCTGTCAGCTTCCGTGGAACCAACAATACAGTATTCCACTTCTTCATCCATATCCACATCATACAGACGGACACGACAGCCGATACTGATCGTATCCAAATCAACTTCATCTTCATCTACAACTTCCACATTCTTGAGAATCTTTTCGATTTCTTCAATTCTTGCTTCAATATCTCTCTGCTCATCCTTTGCTGCATCATATTCTGCATTTTCAGATAAATCACCCTGTTCTCTGGCTTCCTTAATTTTCTGAGCAACGTCTTTTCTTTTAACAACTTTTAAGTCAAATAATTCGTCTTCTAATGCTTTCAGTCCGGCAAATGTTAAGATATTTTTCTTAGCTTCCACTTTAATTACGCCCTTCCTTATATTATATAGATATTTTACATTCCTAGTATTATAGCGTAAGAACCCGGGCGTGTCAATATCCGTACTCCCGCATTGCACGCTGTTTTTCCCGGATATGTGCCTTCCAGCACACCCCATCCGGCATAGCAGCGACACTATTAGCCATTTCATCAGACACGGCGGCGGCCATGCTTTATATACTCTCCGAGCAATGCTTCAAGATCCCCCAGGCTCTCTATCTGATTTACCATGCCCCGCAACTTAGACGAGCCAGGATATCCGGTCGTATACCATGCCACATGCTTACGCATCTGACGGATTCCCAGGTACTCGCCGGAAAATTCCATCTGCATCCGAGCATGACGTAGAATCACTGTGACAATCTCTTCCAATGCCGGTTTTGGTTTTCCAAAAAGGATTTGACCAATCAGCCATGGATTCCCCTGAAGACCGCGGCCAATCATAATGCCATCGCAACCTGTCTGCCGGAAGATAGCCTGAGCAGCCTCCGGTGAATCAATATCCCCATTTCCGATAACCGGAATCGATACAGCTTCCTTAACCTGACGGATAATATCCCAGTCTGCTTTTCCATGATAATACTGTTCCCGGGTTCGTCCATGAACCGTGACCATCGCCGCTCCGCTCTCCTGGGCAATATGGGCCATTTCCACCGCGTTGACACAAGTATCATCAAAACCTTTACGGATTTTCACCGTCACTGGTTTCTCCGTCACCTTTGCCATGGCTTCAATAATTCTTCCGGCTAATAACGGCTGCTTCAATAACGCCGAACCCTCGCCATTATTGACCACCTTAGGCACTGGACAGCCCATATTTATATCAATCATATCAAAAGGTCGGTCCTCAATCTTCTTTACCATATCCGCCATTAGCTCGGGTTCAGAGCCAAACAACTGTAAAGAAAACGGCCGTTCCCGCTCATCAGTGAACATCAAAGCTTCTGTATTTTTATTATTATAGTAAATCGCCTTGGCGCTGACCATCTCGCTACACACAAGGCCGACCCCCTGCTCCTTTAGAAGCAAGCGAAATGGCAGGTCTGTCACGCCTGCCATCGGTGCCGCTATTATATTATTTTCAAGTGTTACATTTCCTATTTTCATTTTCCTGTACAACGCTTGTGAATAATACGAAGTCCTTTCAATGTCAAAAGACTGTCGTAAACATCAATCGCTTCACATTCCTCCGCAATAATTCCGCCAAGTCCACCTGTAGCGATTACCTTGATATTCGGCAATCCGGCTTCTTCCTTCATTTTTTTTACAATATACTCAGCCTCGCCAACGCTGCCATAGAAAAGTCCAGCCTGAATATTCGAAATAATCTCCTTGGCTAAAATAGATTTCGGTTTTTTAATCTCAACATCCGGAAGTTTTGCCGTCTGGTTGCTCAATGCATTGGCACTCATCTGAATACCTGGTGCAATAACGACTGCATCCAGACTGCCGTCTTCGAGAATCAGCTCGAAGGTCGTCGCAGAACCGTAATCAATAACAATTGCCGGACCGCCGTAGATTTCCTTAGCCGCCGCTGCATCGACAATCAGATCCGCTCCTGCTTCTTTTGGATTCTCTGCATTGATCCGCACTCCGGTCTTCAATCCAGGCCCAACAATGATCGGCTCCGCACAGAAATATTTCTTAATACCACTTGTAAAGGAATACATAATATCCGGTACAACGGATGCAATGATGACCTGATCGATATCTTTCGGTTCATATCCCGCATTGCGGATCAATTCACGAATCAAAACGCCATATTCATCGGATGTTCTCGGCATCTGGGTCGTCATTCGGAAATTCCCCATAAGAATCTCACCGCGGAAAAGCCCCATCGTTATATTTGTATTTCCAATATCAATTGCCAATAACATATTTTTACCTCCTCATTCTAATCCTGTTGTATCTCCCAGGAAATACACCCGGTAATACATTTCCAATGATTCAAACAGTTCGGCCCGTTGCCGCTGAAGCTGTTTGATCTTCAACCCACTGCCAATCTCATCATATAAAATATCTTCCTCGGCCACATCCACCCGAAGCTGCAGATCCCCTTCCGGACTGAACTCCATGATGAGGACGCCGCCCACATCGGCTGTAAAAAGCACACAGATGATTTTTAATTCTTCTTTAATACTTTCCGGCAAAGCGGCAAAATCTTCATTTAAATAAAATTTCTGCTCATAAGCGCTGGCTGCGCACAATACCACATTTTCCTGACACATAGCATTTCCTCTATTCTGCATATCCATAAACACCGCGTATGGAAACTTCTCCGGAACGCACCGTCGTATCTCCCTCATCTGTAGAGACGATCAGTTCCCCGATATCATTGATTCCACGGGAAATGCCCCGCCATACCCGCCGTATTTCATGGATACTGATTTCCTTATTCAGATGAATCAGACTGGCATCATATTTTTCCTTCAAGAAGGCCAGATTGGCTTTCTTCAAGAACTGCTGATAATTAACCTCAAAATACTGCATCACCCTGCGGATCACTTCTGCCCGGTGATAGGTCTTTCCCGAAGCCATCGCCATGGATATGGCTGTTTCCCTCAGTTCTTCCGGAAATTCTTTCATATTGACGTTAATCCCAATACCGATGACAATGTAATTCACCACATCCGGTCCGGCGCTCATCTCAGTCAGAATCCCCGTTGTCTTCCGATGGTCGATGACCAGATCATTCGGCCACTTGATGCCGGATTCCAGTCCGAAACTTTCCATCATTTCCTGAACAGCCATGGCACCGATTAATGTGATCATGGACGCATCCACCGGAGGAATATCCGGCTTTAAGATAAGAGACATCCAGATTCCACAGCCTTCCGGTGAAAAGAAAGCCCGTCCCATTCGGCCTTTTCCCGTATTCTGAGTTTCGGCAACCACCAGAGAACCATCCGGCGCTCCCTGCTCGGCCAGCATCCGGGCCTGATCATTCGTTGAACCAAGACAGTCATAATAATAAACATGACGCCCCATAACTTCCGTGGTCATACCGCTCAAAATCTCGGCCTCCGTAAGTATGTCCGGACTGGCGATAAGGCGATAACCTTTCCGGTTTATCGCCTCAATCTCATATCCCTCGTTCTTAAGCTGCCCGATCACTTTCCAGACAGCCGTCCGGGAAACCTGAAAATATTCACATAACTCCTGCCCGGACACAAAATCCTGACGGGATTTTAACATCTGCAAAATATCTTCTTTCACTTAAGCCACTCCTAAATCTCATCGCAAAGGGTCGCCGCCATCACTGCTTTAATCGTGTGCATACGGTTTTCTGCTTCATCAAAGACTTTCGACTGAGACGATTCAAACACTTCGTCGGTCACTTCCATCTCTGTGATACCAAAACGCTCGCCCATTTCCTTGCCGATCTTTGTTTTCAGGTCATGGAACGCCGGCAGGCAATGAAGGAAAATGGCCTGCGGACCTGCATTGTCCATAATAGCCTTTGTCACCCGATAAGGTGTCAGGTCATGGATACGTTCTTCCCAGACTTCATCCGGTTCACCCATGGATACCCACACATCGGTACAGATAACATCGGCATTCTTTGTTGCTTCCACCGGATCTTCAATAAATGCAATGCTTCCGCCGGAAATCTTGGCGAATTCCTCACATTCCGCCCGAAGCTCCGCATTCGGGAAATATTTTTCCGGCGCGCAGGCTACGAAATGAAGACCAAGTTTTGCACAGGCAATCATATAGGAGTTTGCCATGTTATAACGGGCATCGCCCATATATACCAGCTTCTTCCCTTTAAGTTCGCCTAAATGTTCGCGAACCGTGAGAAAATCTGCCAGCATCTGCGTCGGATGATACTCATTCGTCAGACCGTTCCATACAGGAACCCCGGCATATTCCGCCAGTTCTTCCACAATTTCCTGTCCATAGCCCCGGTACTCAATACCTTCAAACATTCGGCCGAGAACCCGCGCCGTATCTTCGATACTTTCCTTTTTACCAATCTGAGAACCTGACGGATCCAGATAAGTCGTTCCCATACCCAGGTCATGGGCTGCAACTTCGAAGGAACACCGGGTACGGGTACTTGTTTTTTCAAAGATCAGAGCCACATTTTTTCCTCTGAGGACATCTACCGGAATTCCTTTTTTCTTCCGTTCTTTTAAGTCTGCTGCCAAATCCAGCAGGTAAAGAATCTCCTCTTCTGTAAAATCCTTTAATGTCAAGAAATTTCTTCCTTTTAAATTCATTTTTTCCATCTCCAAAAGTAATTTATTCGTCTTTTACAGTCTCTATAACAGATTTTGCAAGACCGGCCATTCCCTGGATCTCCGAAGGAATGATAATCTTTGTTGCCTTACCATCGGCAGCCTTTTCAAAAGCTTCGAGGCTCTTGATCCGAAGAACGGCTTCATCGGCACCGGCTTCTCTTAAGAAACGGATACCGTCTGCATTGGCCTGCTGAATTTTAAGAATAGCCTGAGCCTCACCTTCAGCCTCACGGATTTTTGCTTCTCTGGCAGCTTCTGCACGGAGAATCATCGCTTCTTTATCGGCTTCCGCATCCAAAATGGCAGATTCTTTATGACCTTCTGCAATAAGAATTGCGGAACGTTTTTCACCTTCTGCAATAAGAATAGATTCTCTTCGTTCACGCTCGGCCTTCATCTGTTTTTCCATGGCGTCCTGAATCGCTGCCGGAGGAATAATGTTCTTTAACTCGACACGATTGACTTTAATACCCCAAGGGTCTGTTGCCACATCCAGGGTGGAACGCATTTTTGCATTAATAATTTCTCTGGATGTCAGAGATTCATCCAGTTCCAGTTCACCGATAATATTACGAAGAGTTGTTGCTGTCAGATTTTCAATGGCCATAATTGGATTCTGAACACCATAGCAGTATAATTTCGGGTCTGTGATCTGATAGAATACTACCGTATCAATACGCATCGTAACGTTATCCTTTGTAATAACCGGCTGCGGCGCAAAGTCCACGACCTGCTCTTTTAATATAACTTTTTTGGCAACTTTGTCGATTACCGGCACTTTCACATGAAAACCAACAGACCATGTTCCCTGATAAGCGCCTAAACGCTCGATAACGTAAGCATGGGCCTGCGGAACAATCTTAATACTGGACACGACGATCAACAAAGCAATGATAATCAGAATTACTACAGGTATCCACATCATAAGTCAATTTCCTCCTTATTCTCTTTCTCTACAATTAATTTGACGCCGGATATACCGACAATGTGTACCATCTCGTCTTTTTGAAAGGTGACTTCATCCTTCGTGGAACGTGCTGTCCATTCTATTCCGTTCACGATCACCTGTCCTTCCGACTTCAGGTTGTTTATAGGTATCAATACCCGGGCTCTGCGCCCGACAAGGCTTTCTGCATTGGTTTTTGTCGTTTTCGTATTCAAATATTTTGTCATTACCGGCCGTGTGAATACGAGCATTATTACAGAAACAATAATAAATAAAATAATCTGTATCATCAGGGACACATGAAGCAGGGCCAAAAGAAATGCCGCCAATGCACCTACGGCAAACCATATGGTCGTCAGCCCCAGCGTCAGTATTTCAATTAAGAGCAATACGCCAAAAGCTCCAAGCCAAAATATTGCATACATCGTTGTCTCCTCCTCTCTTTCAGTCTACTGTCATTCGCTGCCGTTTTGCCTCATACATGAGAAGAGCAGCCGCAACACCTGCATTCAGGGATTCCACCTGACCGGACATGGGAATCCGAATGTAGTCTGTTGCCATTTCCGCCAACGCATCGCTCAATCCGTTGGCTTCATTGCCTATCATAAAACAGGTATCTTTCCGATAGTCCTGTTCATAATAACTTTTTTTACCTTTCAGGTGGGCTGCAAATACACGAACACCCGATGACTTCAGACAGGAGATAACCGTCTCCAGATCTTCGGCCATAGTTATCGGCACCCGGTAAATCGAGCCCATGGTAGAACGGATAACCTTCGGCATATAAGGGTCCACGGATGTCCGGTTTAATATGACGCCATCGATTCCGGCGCCTTCCCCGGTCCGAAGGATGGTTCCCAGATTTCCCGGATCCTGGAGAGACTCAAGAACAAGAAACAGTTTCCTTTCCCGATTCTCACCGTCAGAGGCTTCTCCTGCAGCCCTGCCGGCCGCCAGTGTCTCCCAGCTAAGAGAATCCATACTTACTACAGCCATAACGCCCTGCGGCGTCATCGTATCCGATGCTTCTTTAAATACCTTATCGCTGAGAACTTCCAAAAAACAGCCCGCCGTTTTTGCCTTGTCTGCCACTGCTTCCCGCTGTTTTTCATCCTTTGCAAAGCTTTCTGACATATAGACCGCTCTCAGCCGCCCGGGCGGCGCTTCCAGCATCATCTTTATGCCTTCCACAACAAAACACTTTTGTTCCCTTCGCACCTTGCCCTTTTTTTGGAGCTGTATTAAATTTTTAACGCGCGGATTTGCCGTACTCGTAATCATCTATGCCTCGACTCCAATTTTTGCAAAATCACTATTTTTACCTACAATGACCAGCGTCATTTCTTTTTCCATCGGATTTTCCGGGTTCAAATTAACTTTCAAGTTATCGCCCCGTTTAACACCAATAATATTTAAACCATAGGAACCACGAACATCCAGTTCCCGAAGGCTTTTTCCAATCCATTCTTCCGGCACCGGCATCTCTACCATGCTGAATTCCCTGGACAGTTCCACCAGATCGACAAATTCGCCGCCCATAAGATTGCGTGCCAATCGTGTACCCATCTCTGCCTCGGGAAAGACAATCTTGTCGGCCCCGACCTTTTCCAGAATATGCTTATGGATTTCATTCTCCGCCTTAGCAACGACAAAGTGAACACCCTTTTCCTTTGTCAGGATCGTCGCCATAATGCTGGCCTGCATATTTGTTGATACACCAATGATCACACAATCCAAATTACTGATACCAAGATTATCCAGCACGTCCGGGTCCGTTACATCGGCCACCATGGCGCAGGTCACGAACTGCGCTGCCTCGTCTACCCGGTCCGGGTCCATATCCACAGCAATGACTGAATTTCCGCTGCCGGCCAGTGTCATGGCTACTGCCATGCCGAATTTTCCAAGGCCGAACACGCCATACTCTTTTTTTCCCATATCTTTAACCTTTCACTAATTAATAGTATATCATGATTTCTGATTTCATGAAATACCCACAAGAATATCTATATAAAAACTTTACCATCCGGCAGACGCCGGTGAACTTTTTTCTTATTTCCGTTGACATTCATGATCATCGCCATTGTAATCGGGCCAAGACGTCCGAAATACATACTGGCAATGATGACCAGTTTTCCGGCCAAAGACAGACTTTCTGTAATTCCCATAGTCAGCCCCACAGTGCCTAAGGCAGAAAAAGTTTCATACATGATCTGGATGAAAGGGATATCCGATTCAATACAGCACATGGCAAAGGTACTGAGTACCAGAAAGAATACCTGAAGCAAAATGACGCAAACGCCCTTCATAACCGTTTCCATGCTTACCCGCCGGTGCCCCAGTTCCACATCTTCCCGGCCATTCACAATGGCCAGAACCGCACAGGCCAATAAGGTCACCGTGACCGTTTTAACACCGCCGGCCGTACCTCCCGGAGAACCGCCCACAAACATGAGGACACACCCGAGAAGTGCGCTTCCCGTCCTTAAGCTTCCCTGATCGATACTGGCAAATCCCGCCGTACGGAGAGTCACCGACTGGAAAAGGCTGGCCCAGATTTTACCGCCCAGGCTTAAATTTCCCATTGTAGCCGGATTGTTATACTCAAGTGCAAAAAATATCAATGCACCTCCGAAAATCAAGATTCCAGTCACACAGAGTACCAGTTTACTGTGAAGGTTCATCCTGCGTACAGACTGACGCAGACTCATCTTTTCCCGGAATACTCTCCTGGCCGCTGCCACCAGGTCCCACCATACAAAAAAGCCTAAACCACCGATGATGATAAGGCCCATGGTCACCACATTCATGAGCGGATGACTGACATAAGGTATCATGCTGTCGGCCCCCATCAAGTCCATTCCCGCATTACAGAACGCCGAAATCGATGTAAACACAGAAACCCAGATTCCCTTTGCAAGACCGTAACGGGGAATATAAACGATCATATACAAAATCGCACCGATGGCCTCAACGATCAGAGTTCCCCAGATCATCTTGCGGACCATCCGTACCATACCCGTCAATGTATCGAAGCCATAGGCTTCCTGAATGAGCATACGCTGTTTTAACTGGATTCGTTTTCCCGCGATCATCAATAAAAAGGTCGTAAAGGAAACCACGCCAAGACCGCCCATCTGAATCATGACCAGGATCACCGCCTGGCCGAAAAGGCTCCAGTGCTCACCGGTCACCACAGTGACAAGACCGGTTACACAGGACGAAGTCGTTGCCGTGAACAGAGCATCGATATAAGGCGTTGACTCCCCGCTCGATGAAGCGATCGGCAGAGTTAATAAAACAGATCCTGTCAGAATGAGGATCGCAAAGCCAAGCGCAATAATCTGAGTCGTTCTCAGTTCATAGCTCTTTTTCTTTTTTTCCAAAATTAAACCTCCCGAAAATACAGAAAACGCGTCACAGGCGCGTTTCTCTGTATAACATATTCGTTTATCTTGCCAGAATACGGGATACATCCAACTGGAACGGATCCAGTTCTTTTTTCATATCCAGTGCTTCATCAATATCATAGTCTACAAATTCGCCATGCTTATAGGCTACTACCCGGTTTGACTTGCCGGAAACAAGAGCATTGACCGCATAGGCTCCCATGATTGAAGCATAGACCCTATCCTTAGCTGTCGGATTACCGCCCCGCTGTAAATGTCCGAGAATGGTCGCACGGGTCTCAATCCCCGTCGCAGCCTCAATACGCCGGGCCATACTTGTGGAGTGACCGATGCCTTCCGCATTAATGATAATATGATGCGTCTTACCGATCTTACGGCTCCATATGATATGGTCCACCAACACTTGTTCATCATAATTATAATTTTCCGGAAGAAGAATATCTTCCGCACCATTGGCAATACCGCACCAGAGTGCAATATATCCGGCATTTCTTCCCATAACCTCAATAATACTGCACCTTTCATGGGAAGTTGACGTATCACGGACCTTATCAATGGCATCCATGGCCGTATTTACTGCTGTGTCAAAACCAATGGTATAATCCGTACAGGAAATATCCAGGTCAATCGTTCCCGGAACAGCGATCGTATTAATTCCAAAAGAGGCCAGCTTCTGAGCTCCCCGGAAGGAACCGTCACCGCCGATGACAACGATACCGTCAATACCGTGTTTCCGGCAGATTTCCGCGCCTTTTTTCTGTCCTTCTTCCGTACGGAATTCCTCACAGCGCGCTGTGTATAAAAATGTACCGCCCCGGTTCAGAATATCTGAAACACTTCCGGCATTTAAATCTATAATTTCTTCTTCCAGAAGTCCGGCGTAGCCCTTCTGAATACCTTTCACTTTACATCCTGCTGTCACCGCAGTACGGACAACCGCACGTACAGCCGCATTCATTCCCGGCGCATCCCCGCCGCTGGTAAGTACGCCGATCGTTTTTATCTCTTTACTCATGTCTTGACCTCCATCTTTGCGAACTGACAACGATTTTATCTTGATATTTTAATACAGATTCCTTACCTTTTCAAGACGGATTGCTGAAGTTTTACATTTTCCTCACCAAAGGCATTCCGCAATACTCCGACCACCCGATCATCACCCTGTACCGCACAGCGGTTTCCCAGCCGCTTCACCACTTTTTCTCTGGCACAGAAGATAACGATTCTGTCATTTCCACTCTCCGGCTCCAGCATCCGGTACAATTCCTGTTCCCTCTGCATATAGGCTTCCTTATTGTCAAACTTGATCCATATCTCCTTTGGAATCTCGTCAAAAGGAATGATCTTTTCACAGATCAGCTTGGCCTGCTGGTCTTCTGAAGCCGAAACTCTTCCCCGGATATATACTTTCTGGTCCTCCACCAGATATTTCTGATGACGTTCATAATCATTCGGGAAAATAAGGACCTCCACAGTACCCACCAGATCTTCCAGAGAAATAAATGCCATCAGCTTGTTGTTTTTCGTCACCTTCACCGTTTTTGAGGTGATCATACCGCCAATGATGACATTCTGATTATCCCTTACCCGGCTTTCTCCGGTTTCATCGTCCACATAGAAGTCCGTAGTGACCGCCGTCACATTTTTCATCAGGAACTTTGCATACTCCTCCAGCGGATGGCCGCTGATGTAAACACCGAGTACTTCCTTTTCAAAAGCCAGCTTTAATTCTTTATCATATTCACCCACATTCGGATAATGCACATCAAATTCCGCTTTTTCTTCATCAGACACAAAATCAAACAGACTCATTTGTCCGGTCATGGACTTTTTACGCTCCTGATTCACCTGATCCATTACCTGGACATAGACCATCATGAGCTGGCGTCTCGTCGCATGAAGTCCGTCCATGGCGCCGGATTTGATAAAACTTTCTACGGTCCGCTTATTTACTTCCTTGCCGGATAAACGCTCGATAAAATCCTTCAGGCTGACAAATGGACCATGTTCCTGCCGCTCACTGACAATATTGTCGATGACCGAACGGCCCACACTTTTAATCGCCGACAGGGCATAACGGATATTTCCGCCCGATACGGAGAAATCTCTCTCGCCTTCATTAATATCCGGCGGAAGAATCTTGATATCCATTTTCCGGCACTCCATAATATATTCGGCCACCTTCGTCGGAAAATCAATGACCGACGTCATCAAGGCCGCCATAAATTCCACAGGATAGTAATATTTTAACCAGGCTGTCTGATAAGATACGATGGTATAAGCTGCCGCATGGGACTTATTAAAGGCATATTTGGCAAAATCTGTCATATCATCGAAAATTTTATTTGCCACCCGCTCATCAATGCCCCGAGCGATACATCCCGGCACATTCAATTCTTTATTTCCATAAACGAAGTATTCCCGTTCCTTTGCCATAACATCCGCTTTTTTCTTGGACATGGCACGGCGCACCAGATCACTTCGGCCCAGATCATAACCGGCCAGCTTCATAACGATCTGCATAACCTGTTCCTGATAGACGATACAGCCATAGGTCGGGGCCAGGATTTCTTCCAGTTCCGGGCAATCATAAACGATCGAAGACTGATTTTGTTTCCCTTTGATATATTTCGGAATAAAATCCATCGGTCCCGGACGGTAAAGGGAAATTCCCGCAATAATATCTTCCAGACTGGACGGCTTCAATTCCTTCATGAAACTCTTCATTCCGGCGCTTTCCAACTGGAACACACCTTCCGTCTTTCCGGAAGCAATCATTTCATAGACCTTTGCATCATCATAGTCAATATCGTGCATGTTCAGCGGTTCTTCCCGATGGCGGTTAATGAGATTTACTGCATTCTGAATGACCGTCAGCGTCCGAAGACCTAAAAAGTCCATCTTCAAAAGTCCAAGTTCTTCCAATGTGGTCATCGTAAACTGGGTAGTCACGCAGTCATCCACACCTCTCGAAAGAGGTACAAATTCATCCACCGCTTTCGGACTGATCACGACACCGGCCGCATGGGTGGAAGTATGTCTCGGAAGTCCTTCCAGACGTTTAGACATATCGATAAGTTCATGAATCACCGGATCCGTATCGTAAGTCTTTTTCAGCTCCGGATTTTTTCTCAGAGCAGATTCGATCGTGATATTCAGCTCGGACGGAATCATTTTCGCCACCGTATCCACCTGGGCATATGGCAGATCCAACACCCGTCCCACATCACGGATAACACCCCGGGCCGCCATTGTACCAAAGGTCACAATCTGGACCACCCGATCCTTGCCGTATTTTTCAACAACATAGTCAATGACTTCCTGACGCCGTTCAAAACAGAAATCCACGTCAATATCGGGCATGGTCACCCGGTTTGGATTTAAGAAACGTTCAAAAAGGAGACTGTACTTGATCGGGTCCAGGTCTGTAATCTCAAGACAGTAGGATACCAGACTACCCGCCGCAGAACCACGTCCCGGTCCCACAGCAATGCCCTGACTCTTGGCGTAGTGAATAAAATCCCATACGATCAGGAAATAATCCACAAAGCCCATATTTTTAATGGTGGAAAGTTCATATTCCAGCCGTTCTTTCAATGTATCGTCGGGATGTTCATAACGTCTCTCCAGACCATCCCAGGTCAATTTATTTAAATAGCTCCAGGCATCATAGCCTTCCGGAACCGGAAATTCCGGCAGCTTATATTTTCCAAATTCAATATCCACATGGCAGCGCTCCGCAATTTTATGGGTATTATCGCAGGCCTGCTTCGCATATGGAAAAAGTTTGCGCATCTCTTCTTCTGATTTAATATAATACTGGCCGCCCTCATAACGCATACGTTCTTCGTCAGCCACCTTTTTTCCCGTCTGAATACAGAGCAGAATATCGTGGGGTTTTTCATCCTCCGCATAGGTGTAGTGGATATCATTGGTCGCCACCAATTCAATACCTGTCTCTTCACTCATCCGCAGAAGGCTCTGGTTAACCGTCTTCTGGGCTGCAATGCCATGGTCCTGAAGTTCCAGGAAGAAATTTCCCTTACCGAAAACTTCTTCCAGTTCCAATGCTTTCAGCTTGGCATCCTCGTAAAGCCCTTTTTGAATATATTCGGGCACAATTCCGGCCAGGCAGGCGCTGAGCGCAATAATCCCCTCATGATATTCCCGAAGTACTTCCATATCCACCCTCGGTTTGTAGTAAAATCCCTCCGTAAAGCCTCTGGAAACCAATTTCATTAAATTATGATATCCTGTATTATTCTCGGCCAGAAGCACCAGATGATTATATTTATTATCCTGCTGGCCCCCTTTGTCAAAACGGGACTTCGGCGCCACGTAGACTTCACAGCCAATGATCGACCGGATGCCCGCAGCCGTCGCCGCTTTATAAAAATCAATAACGCCATACATGACACCGTGGTCTGTAATCGCTATACTGTCCATGCCCAACTCTTTGATCCGGGCCACCATCTCTTTAATTTTATTGGAACCGTCCAGCAGACTGTATTCCGTATGCACATGCAAATGGGTAAATGCCATTCAATATCACCTTTATTATTTATCAATTATTCGCCATTTTCTACCAACATTATTATCATAACATAAAAGGCGTATCTATATCAAACAATTCATGTTCATTTTCTGCCTGAACATAAATACACTCATTCTTCCGCAGAACCTTCCGGCCGCCCTCATCCCCCTGAAGTTCCATAAGTTCCGGCACAAGCCGCGCCGAAAACAGTACCGGGTTTCCCGGTCTCTCCCCATAAGCCGCAGATACGGTCTGTACGCCGGGTCTGGCATATGACAATATCTTTTCCAGCGTATGTCTGGTCAAATAAGGCTGGTCTGCCACAACAAAGAGGATAAAATCCTCTTCCCGCAGATTTGGAAGAGCCTGTATGGCCGCTTTAATGGTATAGGATATGCCCTTTGGACTGTCCGAGCTGTATACGGCCCGGACTCCCTCAGCCTTTACCTGTTCTAAAATTTCCGGATACTGGGATACCACCGTCAACACACAGTCCGGGCGGTTATGGCAAAAATCTGTCAACATATCCAGACCATGCCGAAATAAAGGCTTTCCCCCGTATTTATATAAAAGTTTATTCGAACCAAAACGGCGGCTGTTGCCAGCCGCCAAATAGATTATATGTTTATTCATCTGCAAGCCCCATAAGTATTTTCTCCGGAGTGATCGGCAATGTACGGTGCCATACTCCGGTTGCTTTATAAATCGCATGCGCCAGCGCCGGAGCCGGTGTGTTAATAACAATTTCACCGATGGATTTCGCCCCGAAAGGCCCTGTCGGCTCATAACTGGATTCAAATTCCACCTTCAGATGTCCCATATCCAGACGGGTCGGAACCTTATACTGCATAAAAGAATTCTCTGCAATTCTTCCGGAAGGCTGATAGGTCACGTTCTCATAGAGCGCCATGCCAATACCCTGTACCAGACCGCCTTCGGCCTGAATCCGAGCCAGATTTGGATTGATCGGAGTTCCGCAGTCCACCACAGCGACATAATCCAATATATCGACCTTTCCCGTCTCCTTATCCAGCTCGATTTCCACCATACCGGCCATAAACGGCGGCGGTGATATCGGCGAACTTTTCGTTGCTGTTGTCTGGACGTTCACGTTATTGAACATCATGGATTTGGTGGCAATATCAAATCTGGATACAAAACCGCTGCCATCCAGCTTTCTTACACCGTCACCGGTAAATTCAACATCATCTATATCACAATTCATCATGCCTGCGGCAATCCTGCACATGTTGTTCTTTAACTCTTCACAGGCTGACTCTACAGCCTTTCCCGTTAAATAGGTTGTCGAGGAAGCGTAAGACCCGGAATCATAAGGTGAAACATCCGTATCCGCTCCAAATACTGCGATCTCATCCACCGAACATTCCATAGATTCAGCAGCCATCTGGGCCAGAATCGTATCACAGCCCGTTCCCATATCCGCAGCCCCGATGAGCAGAATATAAAAGCCTTCATCGCCCAGCTTCATGGTGGCCGAACCTACATCCACACCGGAAATGGACGACCCCTGCATGGCCAGCGCCATACCGGCGGCACGCACTTTGCCGTTCCCCATGTCCCTCACCTGGAATTTTTCGTCCCAGTGAAACAGCTCCCGGCATTTTTCTATACAACGATCCAGAGCACAGGCATTGGCCTTCTCGCCATAATAGGCTGGCATGACCATACCCTCACGGACAATATTTTTCTCCCGAAGCGCGATCGGGTCCATGTTCAGGCGGTCAGCCAGTTCATTGACCGCACTCTCCACAGCAAACAATCCCTGTGTCGCACCATATCCCCGATAAGCTCCGGCCGACTGGACATTGGTATAGACCACGTCGTAGCTAAAGCGATGGGCTTCCAGACCTCCGGTGTAAAGCGGAATAGATTTATGACCGGACAGGCCGACCGTCGTCGGTCCATGCTCACCAAATGCCCCTGTATTAGACAGGGTATAAACATCCAGTGCACGGATTTGTCCTTCTTTAGAAGCACCAAGTTTTACATGGACTTCCATTTCATGACGGGGTGAAGCGGCAATCTGGCTTTCATATCTTGTATAGATCATCTTTGCCGGACGTTTTGTTTTCCATGTGACAAAGGCCGGATATACTTCCGCAATGACCGTCTGTTTTGCACCAAAACCGCCGCCGATCCGTGGTTTTTCCACCCGGACCATGGACTTCGGAATATCCAGAGCATTGGCAATGATACGACGGCAATGAAATACGATCTGTGTCGAACTGATGACATGAAGCCGTCCATAACGGTCTATTTCCGTGTAGGTACGGAAGGTCTCCATCATGGCCTGCTGACAGGCTTTGACATGATAGGTATGCTCCACGATCTCGTCACAATCGGCAAAAACCGCCTCCACATCTCCCTCGCCCGATACTTCACTGGCGCAAAGATTTCTTTGATTATCCGCGCCAACCGGGCAAAGTGAACGCCAGTTATCCTCCGGATGGACTAAAATCGGATTATCCTTTGCCGTCCGAAAATCCAGGACCGGTTCCAGCACCTGATAGGCGACCTTCAGCAATTTCAAAGCTTTATCAACCGCCTTTTCCGTCTCTCCGGCAACGATGGCTACCGCATCTCCCACAAAGCGGACCCTTTGATCCAGTAAAAGCCGATCATAAGGAGATGCCTCAGGATATGTCTGGCCTGCCATGGTAAATCGTTTCTGAGGAACATCTTTATAGGTATAAATCCCCTCAATCCCCGGCACTTTCAATGCCGCATCCATTTTAATATCTTCGATCAGCGCATGGGCATGAGGACTTCTGAGAACCTTTACGACCAGCGCATCGGACGGCGTCATATCATCCACATAGACCGGTTTTCCCAAAAGCAGCTGCATCGCATCTTTTTTACGCACAGGCTGTCCTACAGATTTAAAATTCCGGCTCATCCTGCTGCACCCCCTTTTTCCAATCCAAATATGCCCGAATACCACGAAGCTGCCCTTCGTAACCTGAGCAGCGGCACAGATTTCCGGCAAGGAAATCCCGAATCTCATCATCTGCAGGTTCCGGATTTTCCCGAAGCAAAGCAATCGTATTCATGACAAACCCGGGATTGCAGAACCCACATTGTTCCGCACCCTGGTCGGCAATAAAGCCCACAAATTCCTCTGCCTCTTCCTGAAGTCCTTCCAGAGTATCAATGACATGTCCGGAAGCTCTGGCCGCAAGCACACTGCAGGACAAGATCGGTGTTCCATCCATCAGGACCGTACATAATCCGCAGTTAGCCGTTTCACATCCCCGTTTAACCGAATAGCATCCCTTCGACCTTACAAAATCAATCAACAGCATATCCGGCTCAATCTGTGCCTGAATCTGTTTTCCATTGAGCGTCATCTTAATATCCATCATCAATCCCCCATTAAAGCCAGCAATCCGCGCCGGACCAATACTTCACATAATTTTTTTCGATAATCGGCTCCGCCCCGCAGATTGCTTCCAAAGTTTGCCCTGGAAGCGACATTCCCGGCAAAGGCTGCCGCCGATTCCGGTGTGATCCCCGCGGCCAAAATCCCCTCTTCATCATCATAGAGGACGGCCTTCATCGGACGGGCACCAATGACACAGCTATAATGATCCTTCTGACCAGAGATGGCACAGGTGAGTACCGGAAAATCTGTTGATGTGTTTCTCATGGACAGGTATACTGTCTTTCTCTCCGTTTTCGGAACAATCACCCGAACAAGAATGTCTCTGGTCTTTCTCGGGAAATCTGAAAACTCTTTCACACTCATGACTCCCGCATGATACAGTTCAACCTTCGCATCCAGGGCCATGAACAATGTGAGAACATCTGAAAATCCAAAGCGTCCATAGATACTTCCCCCGACGGTTGCCACATTGCGGAACTGTACACCAACAATATGTTTTACCGATTCTGCCATAGCTCCCCGGGTCAGTTCGTTTAACCCGGCATGGGTTTCCAATGTACGCAAAGAAACCATGGCGCCGATCCGATATTCCTCCGGTGTCTCTTCAATCTGATCCAGTCCAAGATCACACAGATCAATGGCCGTTCCCTTATTGCCGTTCTGCATTTTCAGCCACAACATACCGCCAAGCACCACATTGCTCTTTTTCTGGCAAAGCGCATAGGCTTCTTCCAGGCTCTGCGCCCGGACATATTGGTTGAATGAAAGCATTTTTATCTCCCCCTCCGGCTATGTTTTAGGCTCCCTCTTTCGGAAGCAGTATATTCAGAATAATCGCTACAAAAGCCGCCGGTACGATTCCTGAACCGCCGAAAATAAGGCCGACGAAATCAGGAAGTCCCGAAAGCACCGCACTGTTTGCTCCAATACCATATCCAAGTCCCAAAGCTACCGATACAATGGTCATATTCCGGGCTGTCAATGGTTCCTTGGTAACAAGCTGAATACCACTCATAACAATCGATGAAAACATGATGACCGCAGCACCGCCAAGCACGCACTGAGGCATGATGGATATGAGGGCTGCCAGCTTCGGCAGCAGACCGCAGAGAATCAAAAAGATTGCTCCGCAGGATAATGCGAAACGATTGACAATCTTAGTCATGGTAACAAGACCCACATTCTGACTGAAAGAAGTATTCGGAAGAACACCAAACAATGCAGCAAAAGTAGAGCCAATGCCATCGCACATAACACCGCCGGCCAATTCACTGTCTGTCGCTTCACGGCCCATACCGCCTTCGATACAGCCGGAGATATCCCCTACCGTCTCAACAGCCGTGACAATGAACATGATCATTACCGGAAGAATGGCCCTCAGGTCAAATACCGGTTTTACCGGCAGGATTTCCGGAATAGCGACCCATGACGCCTGGGCGACCTTATCCCAGTTCAATACCCAGGCCTTTGTGTATTCCACACCATCCGCAGTAACAGCCGTCGTCGGTAAAATCATTCCCAACACGGCACAAATAATATACCCAACAATAATACCAATTAAAATACAGGAAGAACTTGCCAGTCCTTTTGACCCATGCTTTAATGCCAGAATGATGATCATAACAACAAGAGCGATCATCAAATTCTCCGCAGAACCATAGTCCTTTGCAGAAGAACCACCGCCAAAGGAACCAACGCCGACACCGATAAGTGACAAACCGATCGCCAGTACCACGGTGCCTGTAACTAACGCCGGAAAGAAACGGCGGAGCGGCTTTAAAAATGCACCGAGAATCGTTTCAAAGATACCGCCGATAAGACTGGCACCCATGATCGCACCATAAGCCAGAATGCCTCCGCCCATAATATTTACTACACTTTGAAAAACACCGATAAAACCGGAACTTGTACCCATGATGATCGGTACTTTGCCTCCGACAGGTCCAATGGCATAGAGCTGGACCAGGGTAACGATGCCCGCAACCAGCATGGCGTTTTGAAGAAGGGCTACCTGAATAGAAGCAAAATCATCAGCGCCGCAGGCTGCGGTAATTATAAGAATTGGTGTGAGGTTTCCGACAAACATTGCCAGAACATGCTGGAGTCCCAGCGGTATGGCCTGTTTCAGCGGAATCCTGCCTTCGAAATGATACGGGCTGCTCATGGATTCACCCGCACTGGAATGATTCTCTCTCATATTATCCTCCTGTAAAAATTTTTCTGCACAACATTATAGCAGAAAATCATACAGAAGTACAAAAAAAATCTAAATATTTATAAAAACTATCCGTAATAATACGGAATCACTGCTTCAAGCACGCTTCCGGCAATACATCGGGCCTTATCGGAAATGGTGAAGCAATTGACCAGTTCTTCTCTTCGAGGATCAATGTCCGCGATCTTAAATCCCTTAGAAATCGGATATCCTTCTCTTAAAAGACCTCGGATAATCCCGGATATCGCAGCCGATACGCCAAGCATTCTTCCTTCAGCCGTTTCGATCCGGGCGATTTCATCCCCCGCATTGACCATATCTCCGATTCGGCATACATTATGAAATATTCCGGCTTCGGCCGCATGAATGACCCGTTCCGCCGTATAGCCTCCGATGTTTCCCGGAATTCCTGTATCCGGCAGAGCGCTGCCTGAGCGGATCAGCCGTCCCAGATTATGTCCCCGCATTGTTTCAATCACAACGTCCGCATCCTTTCCTGCCTCAAATCCAGGACCAAGAGCCACCGTCAACGGTGCCATTTCTTTATAAGTCCCCAGATTCTTTTTCGCGAGGATTCCATCGACGACCACGACCGGATGAAGCTTTCTGATGGCTTCACCCTGCGGATCTACCAAAACCGGAACATCTCCTTCCGCAATCACTGCCTCTGCTTCTTCCCAATTTCCAATTCGTATACCTTTCATCCCTTCCACCACGGTTTCCCCGTCATAAACAGCCTCACTGACGGCGACCTGCCGCCGGATGGCTGACGGATATTCGGCTTCCAGCACCAGCACGGGCAATCCGGCCGACCAGAGACGATGTATCGTTCCCGTGGCAATATCTCCGCCGCCCCGAACAATAATGAGTTTCTTTTCCATACTATCCGACACTCCTTTCCAGATACACTTCTGCAATACCGCCGCAGACCATACCCTCATCTTCCGCATCTTTCCCCGTCATATCCAACCGAACAAGCTGACGCTCCGGCAATGACCCGGACAGCATCTGCCGTGCTTTCTGAATAACTTCGGCTTCCATGCAGCCGCCGCCAATAGTTCCCACCGTATGTCCATCCTGGTAAATCAACATCTTTGTCCCGATTTCCCTCGGTACAGAACCTTTTTTTGATACGATAACGGCCATTACCGAAGATGCCTGCTCTTCCAGCAGTGCATCCAGAATCTCTCCGGCATATCCGGCCGTTCGCTTTTTACTGTTTTTTTCCTGAATGATCTCAGCCATAATAGAAACTGCGATTTCCTCCGGAGTCTCTGCGCCGATAGACAATCCAATCGGCGTATGTACCTGCTCCAAAAGCTGACGGCGGATGCCCTTTGCTTCCAATTGCTCCTTTACAAGAGCCACCCGCCGGTGACTCCCCATCATTCCTATATAAGCGTTATTTTTATTCACGGCTTTTTCCAGACAGAGCGTGTCATAACGATGTCCCCTGGTAACAATGACAAAATAGGTTTCATTGCTTCCCTCAATTCTGTCCATTCCATGTTCAAAGCTGTCACAGATGACTTCATCGGCTCCCGCCATCCTTGCATGGTCAGCAAACATTGGACGGTCTTCCACAACAGTGACATGAAAACCAATTTTTTTGCTGATTTCAATGACCGGAATTGACACATGACCTGCACCGCAGATGACCAATTTATTTTTTCCGCCAAACCGTTCACAGAAAATCCGTGCATCTCCGGTCTCCAAAATTCCGCTGCCGGGCCTTTCCGAAAGTTTTTCTTCCATAGAAGAAAGCAGGCCATCCGGACCGGAAATCCAGACTTTCTCACCGCCGCAAAACAGCGCCTTCTCTCCCTGTGAAACGCCTTCCAGTACCGTACATAACATACATTCCTGATCTTGTATCGCTTTGTTGATCATCTGATAAAGTCCTGTTTTCTTTTCCTCTGTCATATGCTCCTCCAATTTACATCCGGATTTTTACAATCCGTTCATATTCAATGTCCGGCTCCCATTCCGCCGCTCCGGTACTGCTGTCTGAGGACCGTCCCACGGCTGCATAATCCTCCGCCGTCATCCGCCAGGAGATTCCGCATCCGGCCGAAATTTCCCTTGGCACCGGAATCAGCCGGCCTTTGATGCCATACTCCATACAATACTGTTCCATGGCCATCGCTTCAGCCGTCGTATGAAATGTAATCACCACGTAATCCTTTTTTTCACGTCTCATGCCTATATCAACTCCCTGATAGCCTCTATGGCAATATCAATTTCTTCGGCAGTATTATAATGTGAAAAGCTGAAACGTACCGCTCCCTGTTCAACGGTCCCAAGGGCTTTATGCATCAGAGGAGCGCAATGGGCTCCCGCCCGGACGCAGATTTCGTAATCCTCCCACAAAATATCACTGATTTTTGCCGAATCTTCCTCACCGATATTTAAGGAAACAATACCCGTCCGAAGCCCGGATTCCAAATCTCCATAAATATGAATATCCGGTAAATCCTGTATGCCGCGGACAAAACGCCGGGACAGCGCCATTTCTTTCTCAAAAATCTTATCTGTCCCGGTCTGCAGAATATAATCCACCGAAGCGCCCAGTCCGGCAATGCCGTGGACATTCAGTGTTCCCGCCTCCAATGCCGTCGGCATCATGGCCGGATGCTTCTTATCAAAGCTGTGAATGCCGCTTCCGCCGACTTTCAGCAGAGCTATTTCAATTCCCTCACCCACATAAATGCCGCCGGTTCCCTGGGGACCCAAAAGTCCTTTGTGCCCGGTAAAGCAGAGGACATCAATACCCGTCTCTTCCACCGAAATCGGCAGGATTCCGGCACTTTGAGACGCATCTACAATCAATAAAAGTCCATGCTCTTTTGTAAAAGAGGCGATCCGCTCCATATCCGTCACATTTCCGGTCAGGTTCGAAGCATGGGTAATTACAACGGCTTTTGTATTTGCCCGGACCAATTCTTCCAGAGAATCATACCGCAGCCGTCCCTTTGTATCCACATCGATCAAAGAAAGCTCTGTGCCCTGCTCCTCCATCCGATAAAGGGGCCTTAGAACTGAATTATGCTCACATACCGATGTAATGACATGATCGCCCGGTTTGAAAATTCCCTGAATGGCAATATTTAACGCCTCCGTGGCATTACTGGTAAAAGCAATCCGTGACGGATTTGATACCCCAAAAAGCCGGGCCAGCTTCTCCCGCGTCTGATAAAGAATACGAGAAGCCGCAAGTGTCGGCTCATGGGCACCCCTTCCGGCATTTCCCGCCCTGCGGAGAGCCTGAATCACCGCTTCTTCCACACCCTCCGGCTTTTGTAAAGTTGTTGCCGCATTATCAAAATATATCATGGTCTTATAAGCAGACTCGCCTGAGTCATTTTCTCAACAATGGCATACATATTCGTTACACTGCCGACCTGAAGCTTTTCTGTCAGTCCATAATGATTCAGACAGGTACCGCAAGTCATAATTTCTACTCCCTGGGCTTCCAATGACTTCAAATCTTCCAGTGTCGGCGCATCCTCACAGCTCAATTTTGCGCCGCCATTATATAAAAGTACGGTAGATGGCAGCTCGTCCTGCTGTGTCAGTGCAAAAATAAATCCCTTCATCAAAATCCGTCCCAATTCGTCATCGCCGTTTCCCATAGTATCCGAAGAGATGACAACGACCATATTTTTTCGGGCATCCGGAAGACAGCTTTCACCCTGAGGTGTCTCAATTTCCTCTGAATCCTCTGCATCCCCAATGGTCATGACAACCCGGTATTTCTGTTCTTCCAGCTTTTCCGAGATTACACCGTAATTTTTCTGGACAGCCATTTTGGTCAGATTCTGGACAGCGATTTCATTATCCACCAGAATTTCCACCTGTCCGGCCCCTTCCATATCTTTAATCGCATTTTTGGTCTTTACTACCGGAATTGGACACGTATCTCCCATGGCATTAATTTTTATCATTTTCCGTTTCCTCCAATCACATATATTTCTGTTTCTTTCTTTTCTGTAATCTCTCCCACCAGTCTCGCAGGCAATCCGCAGTCCTGCAATTCTGCCAGCAATTCTTCGGCCTGCTCCGCTTTTACAGCCATCAAAAGCCCGCCGGAAGTCTGAGGGTCAAAAAGCACTTCCTCCATGGCAAAGGATACATTTTCAAACTTCACATGAGGCCCCGCATGATTACGATTTCTCTGTCCCCCTGCCGTCAATAGAAATTCATCGGCATAATCCAATGCACTGTCAATCACCGGAATCTGGTCTGCATAAATATGGCAGGACAGCCGTCCATCCATCATTTCATGCAAATGGCCTAAGAAACCAAAGCCGGTCACGTCGGTGCATGCATGAATTTCATACCTGCGGCTGATTTCCGAAGCTTTTTTATTCAAAGTCGTCATGGATGCAATCGCCTCTGACATAGCGGTCTCGGAAGCCTGCTGTACACGGTTTGCCGTACATACGATTCCCACGCCCAGCTTCTTTGTGAGGATCAGCTTGTCTCCAGTTTTTCCCTGATTGTTTGGATAAATATGCTCCGGATGGACCAACCCCGTTACAGAAAGCCCATACTTAACATCCGAATCCGCAATGGAATGTCCGCCGGAAAGAATGCCTCCGGCTTCCACGACCATTTCCGAACCTCCCCGCATAATCTCACCCAAGACATTTAAATCCATAGCCTCAGGAAAACAGACAATGTTCAGCGCCGTTTTCACCGTACCTCCCATAGCATACACATCGCTCAGCGCATTGGCCGCCGCAATTTTCCCAAAAGTATACGGGTCCTCCACCATCGGCGGAAAGAAATCCAGTGTCTGAACAATGGCCACATCATCCGTGATCTTATAAACTGCCGCATCATCCTTGCTGTCATAACCGATTAGCAGATTCGGATCCGGCGCCCCCTTCGGAAGCTTTTCCAGCACTCTGGAAAGTATCCCGGCACCCAATTTTGCAGTACAACCGCCGCCCTTACAAAATATTATCTTTTCACTCATAACTCACCTTTATCCTTCCCTCTCTGACGGCCTGTCGAAACGGGTCATGACCCATTGAGTGATTCCCTGTGCCTCCAGAGCTTCTCCGATATGCTCTCCGGCCAGGATATCCTCTTCGGAATCACATTGGTTTAAAACAACATAATAATCCCGTTTTCCAACGCTTTTCCTGATGCCTTTCTCCGAAGCCAATATCTTCACCATCATATCCACAGTCATGGTATCTGTCGGAAGAGCCCCCAGCAGCCGAATCGCTTCCTCCTGTCGAAAACAGACCGCTTCCAGAGGTTTCCCCAAAGCCTTCATACCCATAGCCCCAATGACAATATCACAGGTTTCCGGAATGACCGGCTCGTGTCCGGCCGGCACCTTGCATGGCATTCTTTTTGCCCCATCCGCTTCAATCAATACAACATCCGCCATACCTATATACATGTTCAATTCCTGTTCCGGCAGAGCTGTCAGTTTTTCCGGCTGCACGTCCCTGGCCAGCCTCCCTGCGACGGCATAAGAACCACGGCGCCACAGGCTTTCTATGGTATCCGGACTGCGGGCCCACACATCTCCCTCCGGCCGATAAATATGAGTCGTTGTCGTAATAAGAGTCCGTGCCCCATTTCCCGCAAAACGCTTCGCCAAAGCATACATGAGCGTCGTTTTTCCTCCGGCGCCCACAAGGGAAATAACATGATTTTTTTCTTTCAGAAAGGGAAATTCACCTTTTATGATCATCTGCTTTTCACCTTTGTTTTACAAAACGGTAATCCGGTCTCCCGCTTTTGCCTTCCCCGGTTTTAACACCCGGACAAAAATTCCTTCCCTCGGCATGACACAGTCTCCCGTCTTTTTCCGGATTTCACAGTCCTGATGGCATTCCTTTCCAATCTGGGTCACCTCACAGACCGCTGTGCCGATTTGAAGCTTTGTACCCACCGGCAGTTCATAAAAACAAATGCCCTCGGCTAAAATATTCTCCGCAAAGGCTCCAGGAGGAAGTGTTTCGGACATACTTTCCTGAATCTTTGCCACACTTTCCGTCCCCAGAAGGCTCACCTGCCGATGCCAGTTTCCCGCATGGGCATCTCCCTGGATGCCCCAGTCCTGTACCAGCTCAATACTCTCTACCGGATGCTTTATCTCACCTTTTCTCTCACTGATACATACCGCCCGGATAACCGCCGTCAAAGCAGCGCAGTCCGCCGAACCTTCGGAATACAGCATCTCAATACCGTGCCGGACAGGTTCGATCACTGCCGCCAGATTTTCTTTGGCTGCTTTTTCGCTGCCGGGCAGATTGATGATCAGGCTCCGACCTCGGATACCGGCCACACTTCTGGACAGACATCCCTTCGGCGTAATCCGCATACTTTCTGCCCGCATAACTTCCGGAATTCCACGGGTTTCCCGTTCAATCACCGCCAGCGTTGCTTCCGGCGTGATATCTCTCGGTGAAAATCCGGTTCCTCCGATAGTAATGATCAATGCTGCCTGTAAATCATCGGCGCACCGGATAAGTTCTGCCTTGATCTGCTCCATCTCATCCGGAATAATACACGTATAAATGACTTTCCATCCATGCGCTTCCAGCATACCGCAAACTGCCGGTCCACTGGTATCCGTCCGCTCTCCCCGGGCTCCCTTATCACTGATAGTAAGTACCGCCGCCCTTTCATCCATTATTTCTTTCCTCCCTGCAAAAATCTCCGTGAACACCGCCGGTTTTCTCCAAAAGGCAGATATCGGTAATTTTTATATCCTTTTGTATCGCCTTGCACATATCATAAACCGTCAGAGCCGCCACAGAAACGGCCGTTAAAGCCTCCATCTCCACGCCCGTCTTCCCATCACAGCTCACATCAGCCAAAATCTCTATCCGGTAATTTCCCTCATCCAAACGAAGGGACAGATCGATCCCCTGGACAGGAATCGGATGGCACATGGGAATCAGTTCCGACGTTCTCTTGGCTCCCATAATACCTGCAATCTGAGCCACCGTCAACACATCACCTTTTTTTACACCGCCGGTCTGAATCCGTTGAAATGTGTCGGCATTCACCCAAACGCTGGCCGATGCTACTGCGTTCCTGCGGGATACCAGTTTCTCACCCACATTCACCATTTTTGCCCGGCCCTGGTCATTAAAATGTGTAAAATCATTCATTCTATATTTCAGCCTCCAATCTGATTCATCAAACGCCCCGCCATACTCCGCTTCTCTACAGAAAGCTCACCATGCCGAAACGGCTTCGCACCAATCGCCTTCTTAAACTGATCCTGCATACCAACATCATCAAGACCTTTAATATTCAATTCGTCCCCGCAATGAAGACAAGGTTTTAATTTTCCGTCAGCAGATAAACGAATACGGCTGCACTCACCGCAAAAATGACTGCTGATCGGCGTAATCAATCCGATATTTCCAAGAGCTCCCGGAAGCCTGTATAAAGCGGCGACACCACCATCCGGTGCAACCGGGACAATTCCATCAAGCTGTGAAAGGACCCTATTTCCCGAAACCATCGCCGTTTTATTAAAATCACCGCTGTCATACATTGGCATCCATTCGATAAACCGGACATCCACCGGATAAGTTCTCGTAAGTTCCGCTAAAGAAATGATTTCATCGTCATTAAACCCGCCAAGCAAAACTGCGTTAATCTTAATTTTTTTGAATCCCGCATCCAGCGCTGTAAGAAATCCCTGCCAGACTTCCTCAAAATTTCCAATACGCGTAATATATCTATATTTTTCCGGATTCAATGTATCCAGGCTGATATTCAATCTCTGCACCCCGGCTCCCAGCAGCGGTCGTGCCATCTCTGAAAGCCTTATGCCGTTAGTCGTCAAAGCCACTTCCTGTATGCCCGGAATCTCCGACACCCGTCGGCAGATTGAAAGGATATTCTTTTTTACAAGCGGCTCACCTCCGGTAATCCGAACTTTTGTAATTCCCAGAGAAGCGGCCGCCGACACCGCCTGAATCATTTCATCCTCAGTCAGCATATCTTCATGGCGACGTTTGCCTACACCCTCTTCCGGCATACAATACCGGCATCTCAGATTACACAAATCAGTCACCGACAGCCGCAGATAATATATATTTCTTCCGTATTTGTCAATCATATTAATACCTTCCAAAAGTACAATTTGGGAAATGACACGGCTTGCAGAGCTGGCAGAGTCCGCCATCCCCCAAGCGTATCAAATCTTCTTTTGTCAGCTTATCTTTTGTAAATATCTGCGGCAATAATATATCAAACATCGTTACCGGCATACTGATGGCTGCTCCCGGAATTCCAAGAATCGCCACATTGCCCAGATAAGCCACCAGGGTCATATTTCCGGGCTGGGCAGGCACTCCATGGGTAATGATGTCTGCACCAAGTCTTTGGACAGCCGTCGATGTAATATCATCCGGGTCTACCGACATGCCGCCGGTAAAAATGAGGAAATCCGCTCCCTGAGCCAGATATTTTTCCGCTGCGGCTCCAATCATATCCAGATCATCGTCGCAGATCGTCACACCCAGAATCTCACCGGGATATTGTTTCAGCTTCGCCCGCACTACCGGTTCAAATTTATCTTCAATCCGGCCACTGTAAACCTCGGAGCCGGTAATAATAACCCCGGTTTTCAGCGCGTGATATGGTCGCAGATCTAAAAGTTTCCGGTCTCTGCACAATTCTTCTGCGCGGATAATCTGTTCTTCCTTTGTGACCAGGGGCACGATCCGCATCGATGCCAGTCTTGCACCGACCTCCACCGGATAATGGTCCGACAGGGTGGAAATAGTCAGGTCGCCAATTGCGTTAATTTCCCGCAAAAGCTCCCGATCTACCCGGAACATCCCCCGGGTATCTGCCATTAAAAGCACCTTTCCTTCGGACACCTCGGTATAATGGGCGCCTTCCACTTTCGCCATGGCTGCCATACGGTACGCTGCATCTTCTTCATGAATCTCGCCCGCATTTACTTCCCAGACAAAAACCTGACGTTTCCCCAGATCCAGTAGGTTCGGTATATCCTCTTCCTGTATGATATGACCACGCTTAAAGGCCGCTCCCTTAAATCCGTCCCTCATCGCCGTAATATCATGGCAAAGTTCCATGCCAACAGCATTTTCCACATTTATTTTTTTCATAATCTATCCTTTCAACAATAAAATCACATCCGAAGGAATCCGGATATCAACTACCGGCTTTTCCGAAGCCGGCGAATGAATATTTCCTGTCTTCGGCCGATAGTAATTCCATAATTTCTTGTCTACTTCCCATCCAAAAGTTTTTGCCCCACCTTCCACTCCACGCAGCAGAAGGGTATAAGAAAATGTATTTTCAATAACTTCTTCTACGAAACACCGAAAATGGTTTTCTCCCTCTCCTGCCTGTATATCGTGCATGCGGATACCGATGTATTCCACATTTTCCGGAATATTTGGGACATAGAGCTTCAGTCCCCAGTCCAGTGCCATGAGATGGTTCTCATCCAATATTTTTACTTCCGATATATTTTTACATCCGGTCAATATCGCACCATTTTTTGTTTTCGGTGCGGCAAACACTTCACCTTTTTCACCCATGGCCTCAATCCGGCCATTTTGCATGACAGCAACTTTATCCGACATTCGGTAAACTTCGTCCCGGTCATGGGATACAAGAATCACTGTTTTACCGAAGGACTGTATCGCACGGCGCACTTCCTGTTCGAGCTGAAACCTCAAATGACTATCCAGCGCTGAAAAGGGCTCATCTAAAAGCAAAATATTCGGGTCTGAAACCAACGCTCTGGCCAATGCTGTGCGCTGCTGCTGTCCTCCGGACAATTCGGAAGGATATTTATTTACCTCCGAAGCCAGACCAAAACTTTCTATAAATTCATGAATCAGCCTTTCACGCTTCACCGGATCTTTTTCTCTTTTAGCCCCGGCCGCCACGTTCTGCATCACTGTCATATTGGGAAACAGGGCGTAATTTTGAAAGACCAGTCCGGTTTTCCGTTCCTGCACCGACAAATTAATCTTTTTATCCGAATCAAACAGCGTAACTCCATCCAGTATGATCCGCCCCCGATCCGGCTTTTCAATCCCGGCAATACACTTCAGTGTCATGCTCTTGCCGCAGCCGGAAGCCCCCAGAAGTGCCAGTGTCTCATTTTCCGCCTCAAGAAAGACTTTCAGATGAAGATTTCCAAGTTTTTTCTCAATATCAACATAGAGAGACATCACACACCCCTTTTCTTTTCCAGCATATTAACTGCCAGAAGTACCACAAAGGAAATGGCAAGGTTCACTAATACCCACCGAAAGGCCAGCGCATCGTCATTTGTCCGCCATAATTGGTAAACAGTCGTGGAAATGGTTGCCGTCCGACCGGGCGTGTATCCGGCAATCATATTCGTGGCTCCATATTCCCCCAGCGCTCTGGCAAAGGATAAGACCGCCCCGGCCAGAATTCCCTGACGGCATACAGGCATACGGATATGCCAGAATATATAAGTATTCGACAATCCAATGGACTGTCCCGAATAAGCAAGATTCTCATCAAAGGATTCAAATGCCCCCCGGGCCGTCCGATACATTAAAGGGAAAATAACCACCGACGTTGCAAAAATAGCGGACCACCAGGTCATCGTCAGTCTGAGATGAAATACTTCCAAAAACCAGGTGCCGATGAGCCGCTTTGGTCCCAAAACCCGAAGCAGAAGATACCCCACTACTGTCGGCGGTAAGACCAACGGGAGGGTCAAAATCACATCCAATATACCTTTAATAAGGCGGGGAGCCTTTGAAATATAATAAGCCGAAAAAATACCAAGAAAAAATATAAGCGCTGTGCTGATTCCCGCAATTCGCAGCGAATTCCACAAAGGAAACCAATCCACAGGTCTGCACCTCCCCTAATTATATAACAAAACAAAGGCGGACACCACTGCCCGCCTGTACATTATCTTAAATTTAGTTTTCGATCGGAGTAAAGCCAACTCCTTCAAAAACAGCATCAGCAGCATCTCCGGTCAGATAATCCAGAAAAGCCTGGGCCTCCTCCGGATTTTCAGAAACCTTCAAAACTGCGGCCGGATAAATGACCTGGCCACACATTTCAGCAGTAGCAGTATCCACTACTGTAAGTTTAGCAGAAAATGCGTCGGTTGCATAGATAATTCCGCAATCTACAGCGGCTTCCGAAACCTGTGTTGTCACTTCTTTGACATTGGAACCATAAGTAATACAGCCCGCTGCTGCCAGTTCCTCTTCCGAAAGCCCATAATAATCCAAAATCTTCTGTGTATACTGGCCCACGGGAACATCCGCATTTCCCATTGCCATTAAAATAGAACCGCTTTCGAGCTTTTCTTTCAAATCTTCGTAAGATTCAATTCCGGCCGGATTCTCCTCCGGCACAACCAGCGCCACTTTATTCTCAAGAATATTAAAGCGTGTATCCTCCTGAACAAAATCCAGCCCTTCCGTATTGACTTCCGGGTCCGCATGAATGTCTAACTGATTCATCTGGAGCTGACCGGCAGAAATAAAAACATCACACTCCGCGCCTTCCTGAATCTGTGTTTTTAATGTGCCGGAAGAATCAAAATTGAATACAATATTAATTTCCGGATGCTCGTCCATATAGGCATCCCCCAGTTCTGTCAATGTTTCTGTCAAAGATGCGGCAGCAAAAACAATCAGCTCTTTACCGTCAGCTTCTTTTTCCGTTTTCTCACTGCCGCCTCCGCAGCCAGCCAATAAACCAACAGTCATCGCCGCCATCAAAAGTGCAGCAATACTTTTTTTCATTATAATACGCCTCCCGATTATTCCATATTATCGCTATTCTAACACGAGAATAACGATATGTCAAAAAAATACTTTCCGCTTTATTGAGGAAAGTATTTTTTAAATGCTCCTTCCGCAGCCTGGGTAACTTCGGACAGCATAGCTTCATATCTGGACAATAATTCTTCCGCATCTTCTGTCAGCGAAGAACCACCGCCCTTAGAACCGCCGGTCTGTCGAATCAGCAATGAAAATCCCCATTCTTCCTCCAGACCCCGGATTAATTTCCATGCCTTTGAATAGGCCATTCCCATTTCCGCCGCCGCTTTTTGGAGCGATCCGGTCTTTTTTACACCTTCCAGCAATCTCATTGGTCCGGGTCCAAAGCTTTTTCCCTGAAGGAAGAGACGCAGAGTGAGATGGTATGTAAGTTTGTTTTCGTGTTTCATCGTACCATCCTCTCTTTAATATTGATTGAGATTATACCAGTTTCCGAAATCATTGTAAATAATCCACGTATAAATCTCTTGTTATTTCCCTCCGGATTATCTATAATACTTCTAAGACATTTGATGATCGACAATCAACCGGGGAGGGAATTTTATGGCTTTTCATTTAATTGACATGGAAACATGGGAACGCCGCGAGCATTACAAATACTATCAGACAATGGTCCATTCCAGCTATACATTAAACGCAAATATTAAAATCACAAAACTTCTTAAAGAAACCAAACAACGGGGACTCCGTTTCTATCCGGTATATCTTTACATGGCGTCCACGGCCGTCAACCGAATCAAAGAAATGCGTATGGCCCACGACAATGAACACCGCCTGGGTTACTGGGACGAATGTCATCCGTCCTATACGATATTTCACGAAGACGACCACACATTTTCAGATATCTGGTCCGAATATAATCAAGATTTTTCTGTCTTTTACAAAAACTGTGTCCAGGATATGGAAAACTGGAAGGATGTTAAGGGCGTAAAAACAAAACCAGGCAAACCGGATAATTTCACACCGATTTCCTGTGTCCCGTGGCTCTCCTACACATCCCAGTGCTATGATACTCCAATGACATCACCGCTCCTTTTCCCAATCATCCTATGCGGAAAATATTTTGAACAAAACGGAGAAATCCTTCTTCCATTTTCAGCCTATGTTCAGCACATGGTGTCTGACGGATACCACACATCCCTGCTTATCAACACAGTCCAGGAAATCGCTGATAATTACGAAGAATGGATGAAATAAACTCAAAAAAATCTTCCCGAGAGAATCTTGACACGATTCTTTCAGGAAGATTTTTTATTTATTCTTCAAACCCGACGCTCAACAACGGCACACTCCAACAGCCATCCCATACTGGGCCCGATGCCGTTCTTCGACCAGTTCCTTTGGATAACGGATGACACCATGGCCTTCGTAAGGATCATTAAAATAATACCCCTCATCATCGCAGCCTACCAGCAGCATACAGTGTTCATTAGAAATCCAGGTAAAATTTTCTCCCGTATCCAGCAGCTTCCATTCCGGTCCGATGATCGGCTCCCGCATATCAATACAGGCCCAGAAAACTACCGGCATACCCTTATTAATATATCGTTTCAACAATTCTCGCATCGGCGTTCCTGTTTCATCCACCGCCTTATAAGAACGCCTTTGTATTTCGCCATTCTCAACGGATAGCCGTTCATCCGCAAAGGCCTTTTCCAGCGCTTTGCATATAACCGGTGCATAGCAACCAAAATCATCCTCGTTATAGGGACTGCCGCAAAAATATTCGCTCGGGTCCGGCCCGTAAATCTGGCCGTCCCGCATCTCAAATTTCCGACAATCCAGATATTTTTCAATGAATTCATCCACTGAAAGGTTGTAACCTAAAAATTGCAGAAGCATTACCGTTGACACGCTTTCACATCCGGTGGGATATCTGCCCTTTTGACTGATATAGGGTACGTCAATTTTAATCATCTGAAACAACCTTTCTATCCTTCCCTTCTGCATACTTCCGCATAAAGGACAGGACGATCAACAAGATGGTCAGACTCAATCCAAGGCTTACCCACCAGATTTTCACAAATCCGGCAATAAGATAACCAACGATACATACCACGGCAACTACCGTTGCGTACTGCATCTGGGTCGACACATGGTTAATATGATTACTCTGCGCTCCTGCCGAGGACATGACCGTCGTATCGGAAATCGGTGATACATGGTCACCGCAGACAGCGCCGGCAAGAACGGCGGAAACAGCAATAATCATCATTTCCAGCTGTTCTGCTCCCGGGAACATGGCAATAACGATCGGCACAAGAATGGCAAAGGTGCCCCAGCTTGTACCTGTGGAAAATGCCAGGAAAATAGCAATCATAAACATGATCGCCGGAATAAATACGCTGGCTGAGGTATTGCTTCCAACAACACCTTCGACAAAGGCAGCAATACCAAGGGCATCACCCACACCTTTTAAGGACCAGGCAAAAATCAGGATAGCCACGGCCGGAATCATCAATTTGAATCCTTCCACAAAACTGTCCATAAAACCTTTAAAAGTCACAACTTTACGCGGCAGATATAAAAACAGCATAAAGAAAATCGTAAGCATAGTCGCAAAAATCAGGCTGGTTTCCGCATCGCATCCGGCAAAGGCAGTAACTATATCCGTAGCACCGCCCAAAAAGCCCGTATAGATCATGGCTCCAATGGCAGAAACAATCAATACAGCCACTGGCAGTACCAGGTCAAATACGCGTCCATTGGCTGAAACTTCATCGGCCTTTATCTGCTCAAATTCTTCTGCACCGCTGGTAAATAAATCTCCTTTGGCCGCATTCTGCTCATGCTTTTTCATCAAACCAAAATCAAACCCTGTAATAACAATATAAAGGACCATCGCCAGGGTCAACAACGCATAAAGATTATAAGGAATCGTCCTTAAAAACAACTGGAATCCGGTAATTCCCGCATCGTCCGGCACATAGGAATTTACCGCAGCCGCCCAACTGGAAACCGGCGCAATGATACATACCGGCGCTGCCGTCGCATCAATAATATAGGCCAGCTTTGCTCTGGATACCTTGAAGCGGTCAGTTACCGGACGCATAACTGAACCTACGGTCAGACAGTTAAAATAGTCATCCACAAAAATCAGGACACCCAGTCCTGTTGTCGCCATCATGGCACTCCTCTTTGACTTAATCTTCGTTCCGGCCCATTTCCCGTAAGCCGCCGAACCGCCGGACTTCGCCATCAAAACAATGATCATCCCGAGCAATACATCAAAAATTAAAATATTTAAATTCATACTGCTCTTCATAATGTCAAAAAATGCTACAAAAGCGTTCCACGGCTGAAACCCCGTATAGAGAAGCGCCCCAAAAGCGACACCGATAAACAGGGAACTATACACCTCTTTGGTAACTAAGGCCAAAACAATCGCCAAAAGCGGCGGAACCAAAGACCACCATGTCCCAATAAATATTGCACCATCCATAAAAACATTTTCCCCCTTTTTCTTACGTGCATATTAAGTTTATTTTATCGGATTCTATGGAAATATACAATAGGAAAAAGTTCTCTCCACAAAAACCTTGAAATGGTTTCTTATGGAGAGAACTTTTTAATTCTTACTCTTCATGTGTTTTTATTCTGCTGCTGATTCTGTTTCTGCTGTCGTTTCAGCATTTGTATCGGCTACAGTCTCTGTCTCAGACTCTGCTTCGGTCGAATGCAAATATGAGATATTGCCGCGTTTATCGACAACTTCAAGATCCGCTGTCAGATTTGCCAAATATTCCTGCATTTTATTTGAAAGAAGCGTACTTTCAATCTTTGCATACCATTCTTCTGCATTATCGCCCACAAAGTACATTACATGATAGCCATAATCTGTTTCGACGATTTCTGTGTCGCCCGGTTTCCGTGCATCATCAAAAATCCAGTCGTTGAAGTTGGCAACCATCTGTCCCTTTGTCACCGCCTCATACAGTCCGCCATTTGTGCTGGAGCCTGTATCTTCACTATTAGCCTCAGCCAAAGCTGCAAAGCTGTCTTCTGTGGCATCACCGTTCTGCCATTCCGCATAAATATCTTCAGCCTTCTGTTTTGCTTCAGCTTTGGCATTTTCCTGAGCTGTTGCCTTTTCTTCATCTGTCATTTCATCTGTCGTTTCTGCATCAGAACGAATCAAAATGTGACGAACATCCACGGTTTTCGTATGATCCAGATAACGGTCTGCGAAATAAACCACATAATACGCGTTATTCGTCGTATCTTCGATGACCGTCGTATCTCCGGCCTGACGTTCACTGTCAAACAGCCACTCTGCAACTCCTGTTGGAGAAACAGATGCCTTTTTCACATTTGTTTTCTCATACTCTGCCGTATTATCTGTGGCATAGTCTGCATATAAACTTTCAAAAGATGCCTCGTCCGTAATCTGATTCAGCATTTCATCAGCTTTTTCTTTGGCCTCTGCCATTGCTGCTTCTTTCGCAGCTTCCTTCTCAGCCTCCTGAGCTGCCTTTTCCTCTTCGCTCAAAGTTTCCGTTTCGCTGGCTGTCTCTGTCTCGTCAGTCGTTGTTTCCGAAGCGGTCTCTGTCTCGCTGGCCGTTGTCTCAACGGCTACCTCTGTCTCTTCCGGAATATCTGCCTCAATCTTGCAGGCCAGGTAATCTACAGAATCGTAATTATCTTTGTTTTCATCATAATAAGCATTTACTTCATCACTGCTGATTTCCGTACCTTCTTCTATGCTGTTATAATAAGCTGTGGATACACTTCTCTTTTCAACAAAGGTCTTGATATTATCTATCGTAGCCAGACTGCCGTAGGAAGATTTCAGATAATCATTAACACTCACTTTTGCATTTTCCGCTGCAGTCTCCACTGATTCCACAAAAGAATTCACTTCTTCCGTCGCATCATATTCAAAACCAGCTTCAGCTGCCGCATCCGTCAAGGCATATACCTGTTTCAATTGCTCTACAGCCTGCTGATCAAAATAATCTTTCCATGTCATGCCTTCCATGTAGGTCTGCTCATCCAATGGTTTGGATAAATCCAGTCCCATATAGCTGAGATAGTTACCGTAATAGGAATACAGGCTGTTCACGCCCGTATAAAAATAGTATTCATACTCAGCCCGCTGAACTTCATGCTCTCCAACGGTCACATAAGCGCCATGTTTGTCCTGATAACCCCCGTAAATTTTAACTGCAAGTACCGCGACGATGACAATAACGACCAGCACCGCAGCAATCGCCGAACACCTGGACTTTCTCTGCTGCCTTAATTCCTCTTCGCGCCGGCGCTGCATCTTCATATCATACTTTGTCATTTTCTTTTCTTTATCAGACATCATTCTTTCCGCGTTACAAAATCTCCGATCAGATTATGTCCGCGCCTCTCCTTCCTGAAAATCATATATGTAATATTACAATATTTTCTAAAAAAATAATAGTAATTTCACAAAAAATACAAAAAATTCTCTCCGAGAAAAATCATCTCAAGATTTGCCCGGAGAGAATCCTTTTATTTTTACAGTTTAAATGTCATAAGCAGGTCTTCGGAATTTACTTTCTCGCCCTCAGCAACAAAAATCTCATCGACAACACCAGCCGTTTTCGAAACGATGGTCGTTTCAATCTTCATAGCCTCTACAACGAGAAGCGGTGTATTGACATCGACTTTATCACCTTTTTTAACAAAAATCTGGCATACCGTTCCAGGAATGGAGGAACCAATCTGTTTCGGATCGGATTTGTCTGCCTTTGGTTTCTGATTTACATGAACGATTTCATTCTTATCTTCGACCACGATCTCACGGACAGAACCATTGACTTCAAAAGTCAATGTACATTTTCCTTCGTCGTTAGCAGCAGTCTTACTGATATATTTAATAATCAATGTCTTACCCTGACCGATATTTACGACCGTCTCTTCTCTCGGTCTCAGGCCATAGAAGTAAACATGGCTCTGAAGCTGGGATACATCGTTGTAAGCTTCCAGATGGTTGCAATAATCTTCATATACCTTCGGATAGAGGGCATAGCTGACTGCTTTCTGACGGATTTCCAACGGTGTAAAGGAAGACAGATCAAATTTGCTCTTTAAGTAAGCTTCAATCTGTTTAATATCCACGCTCTCCAGCAATGTTCCCGGACGGACACTGATCGGTTCCGCACCTTTAAGAACAATCTTCTGGAATTCTTCCGGGAAGCCTCCATCCGGCTGGCCGATCATACCCTTGAAATATTCTACGACAGATTCCGGATAAGAAATATCTTTTCCTGCTGTGAGAATATTATTTTTATCCAGATTATTCTTAAACATGAAGATTGCCAGGTCGCCGACAACCTTGGAGGTTGGTGTTACCTTTACAATATTTCCGAGCAGATCATTGGCTTCTTTGTAAAGACGTTTGATATCATCAAAACGTTCCTTTTCGCCCATATCCTTGACCTGAGCCAGGAGGTTGGAATACTGACCGCCAGGAATCTCATATTTGTAAATTTCAGAATTCGGAGAATACATTCCGCTTTCAAATGGTTTATAAACCTCACGTACACGGGCATAGTATTCACTAAGTTCATGCAGTTCCGCCAGATTAAGTCCTGTATCTCTCTCTGTTCCTTCCATCATTGCGACAATGGTATTCATGGACGGCTGACTTGTCATGGAGCTCATGGATTCAATGGCCATATCGGCAATATCCACACCAGCCTCTGCAGCCATTAATACGGTACTCACACCGCTTCCTGTTGTGTCATGTGTATGTAAGTTCACCGGAATATTCAGTTCTTTTTTCAGCTCGGTGATCAATGTCTTAGCCGCATATGGTTTCAGCAGTCCGGCCATATCCTTAATTGTCAGGATATGACATCCCATAGCCTCGATTTCTTTGGCCTTCTTCATGTAGTAATCTAATGTATATTTTGTCTCATTTGGATTGGAAATATCACCGGTATAGCAAATCGCACCTTCTACGATCTTTCCGGTCTTCAAAGCTTCTTCAACCGGCATCTTCATATTTTCCATCCAGTTCAGACTGTCAAAAATACGGAATACATCAATACCACGGCCCGCGGAAACCTGAATAAATTCTTTAACCACATTATCCGGATAATTGCTGTAGCCGACCGCATTCGAGGCACGAATCAGCATCTGGATCAGTGTGTTCGGCATCAACTGACGTAATGTGGAAAGTCTGCGCCATGGAGACTCTTTTAAGAAACGATAGGCTGTATCATAAGTTGCACCGCCCCAGGCTTCTACAGAGAAAGCATTGGCAAGGAAAGCATTGGCCGCCGGAGCTGCATCAATAATATCTCTTGTACGCATACGGGTTGCAAACAGAGACTGCTGAGCATCACGCATCGTCGTATCTGTGACATAAAGACGGTCCTCTCTGAGAATTTTCTGTGTAAATGCCTCTGCACCCAGTTTCAGGAATTCATCCCGTGCACCATAAATGGTTTTCGTCTCATCATATACCGGCGGGCGATGGGTTTCCAAATATGGTTTCTCACCATTCTGAGGATTGACGATCTTATCACCGATAAACTCAAGAATTTTTGTGGCACGGTCCTGTCCTTTTTGTAAATCATACAGTTCCGGTGTCTCTTCAATAAAAGTTGTATAGCATTTTCCTTCCTGGAAAACTTCATGATTCAGCACATTGATCAGGAACTGAATATTTGTCTTAACTCCGCGGATACGCATCTCTTTCAATGCACGAAGAGATTTCCGGATAGCGCCTTTAAATGTACGGTCATAGGAAATAACTTTAACAAGAAGGCTGTCATAATAAGGCTGAATTTCTGCACCTGTATAAGCATTACCGCCATCCAGACGCAGACCATTACCTGAACCGGAACGGTAAACAGTGATTCTTCCCGTATCCGGAAGGAAGTTGTTGACCGGGTCTTCGGTTGTAATACGTGTCTGAATGGAATAACCGTTCAGTTTTACGGCATCCTGGGAAGGAATTCCGATTTCCTCAGAATCAAGTGTATAGCCTTCTGCGATCATGATCTGAGACTGAACAATATCGATGCCTGTAACCATTTCAGATACAGTATGCTCTACCTGGATTCTCGGATTCATCTCGATAAAATATGGATGATTCTGATCATCCACAAGGAATTCCAATGTTCCTGCATTCCGATAGCCCACATGTTTCACCAAACGGATGGAGCTTGCGAAAATCTCATCACGCACTTCATCCGGTACAGTAAAGGCCGGTGCATATTCCACAACCTTCTGATGACGTCTCTGTACCGAACAGTCACGGTCATAAAGATGAACAACATTTCCATGATTGTCTGCCAGGATCTGAACTTCGATATGTTTTGGGCTTCTCAGATATTTTTCAATGAAAATCTGTTCATCACCAAAAGCTTTTCTGGACTCTTCTCTGGCTTCACGGTAAGCTTTTTCCAATTCATTCGCAGAATTAACGATACGCATACCGCGGCCGCCGCCGCCGTTGGAAGCTTTCAGCATTACCGGATATCCGATAAAATCTGCCGCCTTTTCAACTTCTTCATAATTCTCCACGGCTTTGTCAATACCAGGAATCGTCGGCACTTCAGCCTCCATCGCCATTTTCTTTGAAGAGATCTTATCTCCCATGGCGCGCATCATATCTGCCGTTGGTCCAATAAACACAATGCCGCTCTTTTCACAGGCTTCCGCAAAATATGGATTTTCGGATAAAAATCCATAACCCGGATGGATCGCATCCACCTGATGTTCCTTTGCTATACGAATGATCGTATCAATATCCAAATAGGCATCAACCGGTCCTTTATCTGGATTTAAAAGATAAGCCTCGTCTGCTTTCGTACGAAACATAGCATATTTATCTTCCTTTGAAAAAACAGCAACCGTTCCGATTCCCAACTCGTTTAACGCACGGAAAATACGAATCGCAATTTCTCCCCGGTTTGCAACCAGTACTTTTTTAAATTTCTTGATTCCTTTTGTACTCATCCCTATTCCTCCCTTTCTTTTTTATTCTTATTTTTAGAAAATCGAAGGCGCATAACTGCACCTTCGATTCTAAGGAACATAGTAATGTAATTACTGCTTTGATATATATTTGTCAATCGCTTCTACAGCATCGTTTTCGTCTGGTCCGTTTGCAATAATGGTAATTTTTTCACCTTCAGCCAATCCCAGGCTCATCATTCCCATAATACTCTTTGCATTTACCTTTTTCTCCTGAATCTCCACGTAAATGCTGCTCTCATATTGACTTGCTACCTGAACAAGCAATGCTACCGGCCGGGCTTCCAACCCTTTTGGAATATTAATCGTCATACTCTTTGAAACCATAATTGTACCTTGCCTTTCTACCCTTTGCTAACTTTTAGCTCTTAACTCGTCTGCCAAAAGACTCAACTTACGTAATCGGTGATTCACACCGGATTTACCTACAGGAGTCGACAACAGTTTCCCCAGTTCGATCAATGATGCCTCCGGATACTCCAGCCGAAGCTGGGCTATCTCTTTTAATCCATCGGTTAACTCACTGAATCCTACGGTATCCCGGATATACGTAATATCCTCAATCTGTTTCACCGCCGCAGATACAGTCTTAGAAATATTTGCTGTTTCGCAATTCACACGTCGATTTACTGAATTCCTCATTTCTTTTAAAATACGGATATTCTCCAATTCCATCAGAGAAACATGGGCTTCCATAACGTTGAGCATGTCAACGATCTGAGATGCTTCTTTGATATACACGACGTAATATTTTTTCCGGGTAATCCATTTTCCATCGATATTAAATATTTTCATCATATCGCATACCTGCTGTGCCCGTTCAACTGTTGTGCATACAATTTCAAAATGATAGGTCTTTTCCGGCTCACTGATCGAACCGGCACATAAAAACAATCCTCTTAAAAATGCGCGTTTACAACATGCCTTCTGAAAAATCAACGGATGAACTATCGCATAGTCTTCCTCAATCTTTCCGTCACCATTCATAAACTTGACCGAACTCAATATTTTCCTGGCCGCATACTCTTCTTTCACTTCCAGTATATATGTACGGTTTTTGCCGGTATGGATATGACTTCTAATACATAAGTCAACATCTATATTATATGTTTTTTTCACTAATGTAAAGTATTTTCTTGCGACCGCAAGGTTTTCTGTGTGTATTTTTATCGATACTTTTCCTTCTTCATCCTGAAATATCTGTCCATTCATGCTCAAAATAGCAGCTATTTCAGCAATACGACAATGCATCGCACTGCCTGTCTGATAGGAAAGCTCTTCCTTTACACGACCTGAAAAAGACATAGCTTCACTCCTGTCTATTTGTTACGAAGTGCGTCTTTGGAAATATCTCTATGTTCCACTTTAACACTATAATTCTTCGCTTTAAGCCGTTCATAAATGCCATTGGCCATAGTCACTGAACGATGTTTTCCGCCGGTACATCCGACCGCAATCACCAACTGGTTTTTTCCCTCTTTGATATATTCAGGAACGAGAAAAACCAGCAGGTCTTCAATCTTGTCCAGAAACATGACCGATTCTTTACAATTCATCACATAATCCCGGACTTCAAAGTCATTGCCCGTTTTTTTACGAAGGCTTTCCACATAATAAGGATTCGGCAGAAAACGTACGTCAAAGACCAAATCCGAGTCTGTCGGAATACCGTACTTGAATCCAAAAGAAAGCACTGTCAAATAAAAATTCTGATACGGCTCATTTTTAACGAAAATTTTGTCCACTTCGCCTTTCAGATCCCGGACAAGCATCTGGCTTGTGTCGATAATATAACTGGCCCGCTGTTTTAAAAACTGCATTTTCTTTCGTTCATTCCGGATTCCGTCTTCGATGCGTCCCCGGGCCGCCAATGGATGCTGTCGGCGCGTCTCTTTATACCGTTTGATCAGAACAGCATCTTCACAATCCAAAAACAGGATTTCATAGTTAATTTCCAAATCTTCGATATTTTCTAAAACTTTATTTACCGTCATCAAGCTCTCGCCGCTGCGGATATCAATGCCGAGAGCCACCAACGGCATTGTATTTTCCTCCTGCCCGGAAGCCAGTTCGGCAAATTTAGGCAGAAGCGGCACAGGAAGATTATCCACACAAAAATAACCGATATCCTCCAACATTTTTAACACGGAGCTTTTTCCTGCTCCGGACATTCCCGTTACAATAACAAATCGCATCTTCCGCCTCCTCTAAGTCAAATTTATCCAACTGTCCTTCATTTATGTCTTTTTATGTCCTTTAAAATTCTCCGATCATCCGCACTTCCGGTTCAAGATGTACCTGAAATTTCTGATAAACTTTCCGGTCCACATCCGCCATCAACTGTCTTACCTGGGCCGCTGTCGCCTCTCCGGCATTGATAACGAATCCGCTGTGCTTTTCCGATACCATAGCATCGCCGACACGATATCCTTTCAATCCGGCATCCTGAATCAGTTTTCCGGCAAAGTAACCTTCCGGCCGTTTAAATGTACTTCCTGCACTTGGATATTCCAACGGCTGTTTTTCCCGGCGCTGCTGCGACAATTCATCAACCCTGGCTGATATAGCCGCCCGATCGCCCCGCTTGAATTTCATAAGAACAGACAGAACTATGAGAGACTCTTTTTGAATTCGGCTGGTGCGATATCCAAGTTCCAGTTCTTCCAGGGAAAATTTCCGAATCTCTCCGCCGGCATCGACCGCCTGAACGGATTCGATGATCTGCTTCATCTCACCGCCGTAAGCACCCGCATTCATCGTTACTGCACCTCCAAGTGTGCCCGGAATTCCCGTGGCAAACTCAAATCCTGTATAACCTCTGGCAGAAATATCCTTTGCCAGTTTTGCAAGCATGATTCCGGCCCCGGCACAGATACGGATTTCTTCGGTTTCCTCTTCCTGAATTTCTGAAAAATCAAGATTTCTGCATATCTGGAAAATAACGCCCCGAAACCCCTTATCTCCGACAAGCAGATTACTTCCATTTCCAATGATATAAAAAGGTATTTGATTATCCTGACACCACCTTAAACCTCGTATCAGGCCTTCTTCTGTCTGTGGACACGCAAAGAGGTCTGCCGGTCCGCCAATCCGGAAGGTCGTATGGTTTTTCATCGGCTCATTTTCATATACATACCCCTGTCCAATCGCCGCTTCCAATTGTTCTGCTAATGTCATAAAACGCTATCCTTTCTATTCTTTTCAGAAATGATCATATAGGCCGCGCCAGAAATTCCTGCCTCATTCCCCAATACGGCCAGCCGTACCGGCGTATTTTTAAGACCAGGAAACGCCTGTCCCCTGAAATGTTTTTCAACCATTGCCCGCAGATATTCTCCGGCCGCCGAAACACCGCCGCCGATCAATACACATTCCGGATTGACCACCGCGCAGATTCCGGCCAGTGCCCGTCCCAGATACATGGTGATTTTGTCCATGATCAGATCTGCCGCTTCATCACCCGACTTTGCTGCATCCAGCACATCCTTGGCAGTAAAACTTCCCTTTTTTTCCAATAGGTTTCTTAATATAGAAGGTATGTGCGATTTGGATAAATAATGCCGGGCATAATTAACAATTCCCGTGGCTGAAGCAATCTGTTCCAGACAGCCCCGGTTTCCGCAATTACATCTTCCGACAATGTCTTCCTCTTCCACGCAGATTATATGGCCAATTTCCCCGGCACAGCCGCCCACACCATTTAAAATCTGACCATCAACGACGATACCGCCGCCCACGCCGGTTCCAAGAGTGACCATAACAAGGTTCCGGCAATCTTTTCCACCGCCAATCCACATCTCGCCCAGAGCCGCCACATTGGCATCATTTGCTGCCTTTATCGGAATATCCAAATTCCGGCTTTCGAGGGTTGCTGCCTGGCTTTGCACCTGTCGGTCAAAGGCTGCTGCCAAAACACTTGAAAACTGATCGGTCACCGCCATTTCAGACCATCCAAGATTCACACAGCCTTTAACAATATTTCCCTCCAGGACCGGTCCCGGCAGGCCAATGCCCACGCCGTTCAAATCTTTCGCTTCGATACCTATATCATTACACTTTCTTACAATGGATTCGGCAATCTCTGAAAGTATATGTGACCCATTATCCTGTATATTCGTTGGAATAGACCATTTTTTCCGAAGTTTGTCATCAAACAATCCAATCTTGATCTCTGTTCCGCCCACATCAACACCTACTGTCCACTGTCCCATTTTACATATCATCCTGCTTTCCCTGAAGATTTCCTGTAACTCTGCGATACAGCTCCTGTGCCGCATTGTACCCCATCTGTTTCTGACGATAATTGATTGCCGCGGATTCCACGATAATCGCTACATTTCGTCCCGGACGAATCGGAATCGAATGGCAGACAACCTTGTTGCCAAGATATTCTGTATACTGTTCATCCAATCCCAGACGATCATATTCCCGTTCCCGATCCCAGGATTCCAATTTAACAACAAGGCTGATTTTCTGAGTTTCCCGAACGCTCTGGATACCGAACAGAGACTTGACATTAACAATGCCTATACCTCGAAGTTCGATAAAATACCGGGTGATATCCGGCGCCGTTCCTACAAGCTCTGTATCACTGATTTTCTTAATCTCCACCACGTCATCGGAAACAAGACGATGTCCACGTTTGATCAGCTCGAGAGCCGCTTCACTCTTTCCGATACCGCTCTCACCGATAATAAGCACACCTTCACCAAAAACATCTACCAAGACGCCATGGATGGAGATTCTCGGCGCCAATTCCTCCTGAAGGATACGGATTGCTTTATTCATAAAGCCGCAAGTGCCATCCGGACAAAGCAGCAGCGGTATCTGATATCGGGTAGCCAGTTCAATGACTTCATCGGCCGGTTTCAGATTTCGGCAGAAAACCATACAGGGAATACCCGCCTGAAAAATTTTCTCATACATCTTCATCCCGTGGTCTTCATAATTCATTTCAACATAGGCACTTTCTACCATACCGACAATCTGAAGCCGCTCATAATCAAAATGTTCAAAAAATCCAGCCAGCTGCAGCGCCGGACGGTTTACATCCGACTGGCGGATTTTTACTTTATCTACATCCACTTCCGGATTCAGAAGGGTCAGCCGTAACGGCTCCATAATTTTACTTAACTTTACATGGTAATTATCTGGTATATGATCAAACATGTCCTTACTCCTTTCATTTGTTCACAGTATACCATGATTTCGAACTTCATGAAATACTTCTCTAAGAAATCAATGCGGCTGTTTTCTGAAAAATGTATAAACGGATTCCGCCGCTGCTTCATTCATAGACGGTACCTGTTTCAGTTCTTCCACCGATGCCTCCCGGATTTTTTGAATATCTCCGAAATAACGCATCAGTGCCTTGCGCCTCGCCTCGCCGATGCCCGGTATATCCTCCAGAATAGAACGCACCTGGGTCTTGCTTCTCAAGCTCCGATGATACTCTATGGCAAACCGATGGGCCTCATCCTGGATCCGGGTCACAAGTCTAAAAGCTTCCGATGTCCGGTCAATGGCAATCTCTTCATCATCGAAATAAATCCCCCGTGTCCGGTGGAAATCATCTTTGACCATACCGCAGACCGGAATATCCAGACCAAGTTCCATCAAAACCTTCTGGGCAATATGGACCTGCCCTTTACCGCCATCCATTAAAATCAAATCCGGAAATAAGGAAAAGCTTCCCATAGCTGCATCCACATGCTTAGCTTCCAGTTCCTTCTGTTCCCGCTGACCGTGGGTAAATCTCCGTGTCAACACTTCTTCCAAACTGTGATAATCGTCCTGCCCCTGGATATCCCGGATCTTAAACTTCCGGTAGGCGCTCCGTTTCGGCTTTCCTTTTTCATAGACAACCATGGAGCCGACCTTTTCAAAACCGCTGATATTGGATATATCGTAAGCTTCCATCCGGGTCAACAGAGGCAGTCCGAGAAGGTCCGCCAGTTCCCTGACTGCTCCCACGGTCCGTGCCTCTTCCCGTTTCAATTTTTCGCTGTCTTTATTTAAAATATTCAGAGCATTTTTATTGGCCAATTCCACCAGCCGTTCTTTCTGGCCTTTCTTTGGCACTCTGAGAACAACCTTTTGTCCCCGCTTTTCCGACAACCAATGTAAAATAATCTCCGAATCTTCAATCGCCTCCGGCAGCATTAATTCCCTCGGCACAAACGGGGATTCCCCATAAAACTGTTTTACAAAAGAAGTCAGCACGGCAGACCTGCTCTCACTTTCCACACCCGTCAGATAATAATGATCCCGCCCGATCAAACGGCCATTTCGGATAAAAAACACCTGAACCACCGCCTCATTGCCGGCCCGGGCCAGCCCAATGACATCCTTGTCTTCCATCTGGGAGCTTGTAACTTTTTGTTTTTCCGTAATCTGCTGAATACTCCGAATCAGATCCCTGTACTCCATGGCTTTTTCATAGGCCATCTCCTCCGAAGCCTTCATCATTTGATCTATGAGCATCTGAATGACCGGCTCGTAATTTCCTCCCAAAAACTGAAGTACCTGATGAATCTGTTTCTGATATTCCTCCTGTGAAATCAATCCCTGGCAGGGAGCTTCACACTGCCCGATATGATAATAAAGACACGGACGCCCAATACCGATATCCTTCGGCAGATTCCGGTGACAGGTTCGTATTTTGTATATCTTTCTTAAAAGCTCTATCGTATCCTTTACCGCGCCTGCGCTGGTATAGGGTCCGAAATACTTGGATTTGTCCTTCTTCATCAATCGGGAAAATAAAATTCTTGGATAGGCTTCCCCGGTCGTTACCTTTATATATGGATAGGTCTTATCATCCGTCAGCATGGTATTATATTTTGGACGGTATTCTTTAATTAAATTACACTCCAAAACAAGGGCTTCCAGCTCTGAATCGGTGATAATGTATTCAAACCGTGCAATATGGGTCACCATCTGGGCAATCTTGGGCGTCAGGTTCCGGCTGTCCTGAAAATACTGACGCACCCGGTTTTTCAGACGAATCGCCTTACCCACATAAATGATTTCATCCTGCGCATTGTGCATCAGATAGACCCCGGGCTTGGCCGGAAGCTTTTTTAACTCTTCTTCAATATCAAACAATACAGGACCTCCTTTTCTGACATCCGCTTCTGCCTGCTGGTTTCTTATTAAAAAAGGTAAACATCCCATGCCGGAAAACATGGCTGTTTACCTCTTATCTTCTATTTATCTTCCGGCATTTTCCGGGAAGCAATAGTTTCTACGCCATCCGCTCTCTTTTCGCGTTCCTGCGGTTCTTCCACTGTTTTCCAGGAATCCTCTTCAGCCTCCTCGTTTGCGGAGACCTGCGCCTGCTCTTCCTCCGGCTCAGGGATTCCCTTAACCTCCCGGAAAATCTTCATAAATTCTTTTCCGGTAATGGTTTCTTTCTCAATCAGGAAATCTGCGATTTTATCCAGGCACTCCCGATTTTCCTGCAGGAGTGCAATGGCTTTATCATAAGCCACTTTCAAAATCTGCATAACTTCCTTATCGATTTCTGTCGCCGTCTCCTGACCGCAGTTTAATACGGTATGACCGCTCAAATAACGGTCTTCCACACTTTCAAGACTCATAAGACCAAACTTCTCGCTCATACCATACTGGGTGACCATCGCCCGGGCAACGGCTGTGGCCCGCTCAATATCATTGGACGCTCCTGTCGTTACCGAGTCAAAAACAATACTTTCTGCTGCCCGGCCGGCCAGCATCGTGACCAGTTCTTCTTCCATTTCAACCTGGGACATGAGGAATTTCTCTTCCTCAGGAACCTGCATCACATATCCTAAAGCCCCCATAGTTCTCGGAACAATTGTAATCTTCTGTACCGGCTCCGTATTTTTCTGCAAAGCGGCCACTAAGGCATGGCCAACTTCATGATAAGTAACAATCTGCCGTTCTTTCTGGCTTAAAATCCGGTCCTTCTTCTCTTTACCGGCAATAACCACTTCGACGGACTCAAATAAATCTGTCTGGGATACGGCGTTTCTGCCCCGCTTTACAGCCAAAAGGGCTGCTTCATTGATAATATTTGCCAGATCCGAACCTACGGCTCCTGACGTCGCCTTTGCAATCTCATCAAAATCCACGGTTTCATCCATATGGACATTTCTTGCATGCACTTTCAGGATATCCACACGGCCTTTTAAATCCGGTTTTTCAACGATGATCCGACGGTCGAAACGTCCCGGACGCAAGATCGCCTTATCCAAAATCTCCGGACGGTTCGTCGCCGCCAGAACAATAATCCCCTTTGAAGAATCAAAGCCGTCCATTTCAGAAAGAAGCTGATTTAATGTCTGCTCCCGCTCATCATTGCCGCCATATCGGGAATCTCTGCTTTTGCCGATGGCATCCAGCTCATCGATGAAAATAATACACGGCGCAGTTTCCTGGGCTTTTTTAAACAAATCCCGGACACGGGATGCACCCACGCCGACAAACATTTCCACAAAATCAGAACCTGTCAGTGAATAAAACGGCACGTTTGCCTCTCCGGCTACGGCCTTAGCCAGCAATGTCTTACCGGTTCCCGGAGGTCCGACAAGCAAAGCACCCTTCGGCAATTTGGCACCAATCTTCGTATATTTCGCCGGATTATGAAGAAAATCAACAATTTCTGTCAGAGATTCTTTCGACTCCTCCTGTCCGGCCACATCTTTAAATGTAATTCCCGTTTCCTTCTGCATATAGGTTTTGGCTGTGGATTTTCCCACACCCAGCATGCCGCCGCCCTTCATGGAACGCATCAGCCACCAGAGCATCAGTCCCATGGCAAGTATCGGAAGAATATAACTCATAAAAAGAGTCAGGATCATCGAACTGGAAGAACTGACTTCTTCTTTAAATTCCACGCCTCCGGCCTCAAGACGTTCAGCCAGGCCGTCGTAATCCACCTTTCCTGTCCAATAAGTAATCGCCATCGGCGAATCATCTTTGACAAACTCAATGGTATCGTATTTAATCTCCGCCTTTTTCACTTCTCCGGCATCCACCCACTCAAGGAACTGGTTGTAAGGTACTTCTTCACGCCGGCCTTCCTGCATTTTGGAAAGAAGACTGTGAATCAACAGTACCGCCACAACTGCCGTGATCAGAATAATAATCAAATTTTGTATATTCTTCTTATTATCATCTTTTTTATTTTTATCATCTCTGTTGTTATCTTCCATGTTTCCTCCTTTAGCCATTCTCTAAGGCTGCCATCTAATTATTATAATGGTCCTTCGGTTTCAAATCAATACTTGTTCCGAAATTTTCAGTGAAAAAAGTATGGATAAACTGTGAATTTAGGTGTATAATGTCTTAATTATTAATATCGACAATTTTGATTCATACAGTACAAGGAGGAACATCATGGCAGTAAAATACGTCTTTGTCACCGGAGGTGTTGTATCCGGTCTTGGAAAGGGCATTACAGCAGCATCTCTCGGCCGTCTTCTGAAAGCCAGGGGCTACAGTGTCACTATGCAGAAATTTGACCCATATTTAAATGTTGACCCGGGAACAATGAATCCATATCAGCACGGAGAAGTTTTTGTTACCGATGACGGTACAGAAACTGACCTGGATTTGGGTCATTATGAACGTTTTATCGACACATCATTGAACAAACGCAGTAATGTGACGAGCGGTAAAGTTTACTGGGATGTATTATCCGCGGAACGCCGCGGTGACTTCGGCGGCAACACCGTACAGGTCATTCCTCACATAACCAATGCGATTAAGAGCCGTTTCTACCGGAATGACCAGAATAAAGCGACAGAAATTGCGATCATTGAGGTCGGCGGCACTGTCGGCGATATTGAAAGTCAGCCATTCCTTGAATCTATTCGTCAGTTCCAGCATGATATCGGCCGCGAAAACTGTATGCTGATTCATGTAACATTGATTCCGTATCTGCGCAGCTCCGGAGAAATGAAGACCAAACCGACTCAGAATACGGTCAAAGACCTTCAGGCCCTCGGAATTCAGCCGGACGTTATCGTCTGCCGTTCCGAACTTCCGCTGACCGATGATATTAAAGATAAAATTTCCCTTTTCTGTAATGTTCCTCAGAATTGTGTTATTGAAAATCTGGATGTGGAAGTGCTCTATGAAGCTCCTCTGGCTATGGAAAAAGAACGTCTTGCCCACGTTGTCTGCAAACGTCTCGGTATTGACTGTCCGGAACCGGATCTGGAAGACTGGAAAGCTATGGTCGATGCCTGGAAGCATCCTGAAAAGGAAGTCACCATTGCCCTTGTCGGAAAATATGTTCAGCTCCACGATGCCTACCTGAGCGTTGTTGAAGCCTTAAAGCATGCCAGCGTTGCCAATCATGCCGAAGTTCATATTAAATGGGTGGATTCCGAACTTGTCAGTTCCTATAACGTCGCCGAGGTTCTTGGTGATGTGGACGGTATTCTCGTCCCTGGCGGCTTCGGCGATCGCGGCATTGAAGGTAAAATCACGGCCATTCAGTATGCCCGCGAAAACAATGTTCCATTCCTTGGTCTCTGCCTCGGTATGCAGATGGCTATCGTGGAATTTGCCCGCCACGTTCTGGGATATGCGGATGCCCACAGCTCTGAATTAAATCCTGCAACAACCCACCCGTTCATCCACATCATGCCGGACCAGCATGGAATCACAGATTTGGGCGGCACTTTAAGACTCGGCGCCTACAAATGTATCCTCGACCCGAATTCCAAAGCTTATAAGCTTTACGGAACCCGTGAAATTGATGAGCGGCATCGTCACCGTTACGAAGTCAACAACGATTACCGTCAGGAACTGGTTGAAAACGGCATGAGCCTCTGCGGCGTATCTCCGGATGGCCGCATTGTGGAGATGATCGAACTGGATTCCCATCCTTGGTTTGTCGCCACCCAGGCCCACCCGGAATTCAAGTCCAGACCAAATAAGTGTCATCCTCTCTTCCGTGGATTTATTGAGGCGGCGCTTATAAAGGCTCAGTAATCATTAAAAATCTTAACAAATAAAACGAAAAACCGGAATGGATTTTTATTCTCCGGGCGTATTTGCAAACGCGCTTGGCTTGAACGCGCAAAACGCCCGGATTTATCCATTCCGGTTTTTCTGTATTTGTAACAGATTTTTAAAACTTCTTTCTTTACCTTTATAAGCGCCGCTTTTAATGATGGCAGAAGTACTTCGTAAAATTCATCATTTTACTATTTACCACATCCCGGCGATTTTTTTCAATTCGTTTTCATTTTCTATATAGTATCCCTGCTCTGTCTTTGATAAAATGCCTTTTTTTACAAAATCGGCCATAACATAAAGTAAATGTCGGTAGCTGACACCTAAAAACTCTGCGACCTCGGTGTGGCGTTCCCGATAATAACCTTTATAGGACATGGCAAGAATAAACTTGGCGAGGCGGGCTGTAAGGGGGTAGGATTGATTTTTTGAATAATGATTCGTATTCTGAGTAGCTTTATCACTCAAAAAAACACATAAATATCTCAGGAATGTACTGTCATTCAAAAGCTGCCTCCGGCATTTGGACGTATCGATGGCATAGCATGTACAGGCCGTAATTGCTTTCACGCCATTGGCCTCTCTTCCCGTATCTAAAAGTTCCATTTCCCCTAAAAAGCAGGGCGCATCCACAAAATTTACCAAAGAAATTTTTCCGTTTTCATGGGTTAAAAAGAGTTTTGCCCGGCCTTCTGTCAAAAAATACAGCGCAGCCGGCTTTTCTCCCTCGCGCATAATCATCTCATCCGCTTCAAAACAAACGATGTTCAGATATGGCCGAATATCAAAAGAAAAAATATCTGGGAGGTGAAACTGCTTCATATATTCTTTTGTCTGTTTTTTATCCAACCGAATCATCTCAGTACCTTATAATATGAGAAATCTCATACTCCCTTTCTTGATTTACTATTATAATCAATTCAGGCGGCAAAATCTACATTTTCTATTATCAAAATAATTTTGCAAAATTAACCCCAAACTATGGTTTTGCCACCTGAATTTGAACTTTTTAGGATCGGAGGCTATCAATGATGAATTCAAAAGAATATTGGAACAGTGTTTCTGAAACAAAACAATTTACAACACCTTTTCAGTTTGAACAATTTGAAAGGTATGTGCATCCATCATTCCGGATTTTGGATGTGGGCTGCGGGTATGGAAGAACCCTGCAGGAGTTATATCTGCGGGGCTACCGCAACCTGATCGGCATGGATTTTTCGGAGGGTATGATTTCACGGGGTCACTCTCTGTTCCCGGAACTTGACCTGCGGGTTAAAACCGGACCAGCCATCGACATGGAAAACCAGAGTGTGGATGCTGTCATTCTTTTTGCTGTTTTGACCTGCATTATATCTGATGACGAGCAGTTAGAATTGATTAATGAAATTAAAAGAGTTTTAAGACCCGGCGGAATTTTATACATCAATGATTTTCTTCTAAATAATGACGAACGAAATCGAAAACGTTATGAGGCAACCCTCAGTAAATATCCAACCTATGGGATATTTGAGCTTCCCGAAGGCGCCGTACTCCGCCATCACTCAGAATCCTGGATAAAAACACTTTTATCTGATTTTCATATGAAAGAATACGATCATCTGGTTTTTACTACGATGAACGGTCATCAATCCAACGGATTTTATTTTATTGGAAGCAGGGAATAAATTCTTTTAAAAGAACTGCTCCAACACACAGGCCACTCCGTCTTCATTGCATGGCGGCGCAATGAAGTCGGAGGCCTGCTTTAAGAGTTCAACAGCGTTTCCCATGGCAACACCGAAACCAGCATATTGAATCATTTCCAAGTCATTCTCTCCATCACCAAAGGCCGCAATCTGCTGCTGTGAAATATCCAATTCCCCCGCAAGCCATTCCAAGGCACTGCGTTTACAGACACTGCCGTGACTGATTTCTATATAACGAGGAACGGAAGAGGTGACATATAGTCCTTCAAAGGTTTCCAGTTCCCGGCGCATCTTTGCCTTTAATTTCATATCATGAACAATAAAATTAATACCCTCGATTTCATTCTCATGGCCTTTTACAAAGGTGCACATTTCCGGCACAGGATGGCGCGTTGTCTGGACATATTCCACCGACACAGGACTTGCCCCAAAACGTTCCGGATGGTCAAAATAATTTTGTGATGTATAGGGAATGCCGCAAATGAATGCCTCCATCGGGCAATCAAAACATGTATAAAAGTTCAAAATCCTCCGGATCTGCTCCGGCGTCATATCCCGGCCATAAATGCGTTTTCTGTCCGAAAGCCGGAATACACTGCTGCCATTAGACGTAATGACATATTCCATCCCCGGAATCTGAATAAGCTCTTCGGGCACGGCCTGCATCGCCCGTCCACTGGCCACCACCAGATGGATTCCCCGCGCTGCTGCGGCCGCCAATGCTTCTTTTGTCCGTTTCGTCAATATTTTATCTTTTCCGATTAAAGTACCGTCCACATCCATGGCAACCAATCTGATTTTTCTCATCGTCTCCCCCCATTCACATTGTGTACAAAGCAAGAAGCCGTCATCATACGACAACGGCTTCTAAGGGTTATATTATTATGGGATTCAAAGGGCTAATTTAAATGTTATGTTAATTTCTTAACACAAGCACATTATATACCTTTTGTCAATAATTTGCAATAGTTTTTTTAATGTTTTTTGTTTTTTGTAAATACTCGTGAATTCCCGCTGCTGCGGCCTTTCCGGCACCCATGGCCAGAATAACCGTTGCTGCTCCTGTCACCGCATCACCGCCGGCAAAAACTCCCGGACGGCTTGTCGCACCGTTGCTTTCCTCGGCAACAATACATTTTCTGCGGTCTGTATCCAACCCTTTCGTTGTGGCAGAAATCAATGGATTCGGTGATGTTCCAAGAGACATGATTACCGTATCTGCCTCAATCTCATACTCAGAACCAGGAATTTCCACAGGACTTCTTCTTCCGGACTCATCCGGCTCTCCAAGTTCCATACGAATGCAGCGAATTCCCCGCACCCAGCCGGCATCATCCACAAGAATCTCTACCGGGTTATTTAAAAGATGGAACTGGATACCTTCTTCTTTTGCGTGATGCACTTCTTCCACTCTGGCCGGAAGCTCTTTTTCGCTTCGGCGATATACGATATGGGTTTCTGCACCCAGACGAAGGGCTGTACGCGCCGCATCCATAGCCACATTACCGCCGCCGACAACAACGACTTTTTTACCAGCGTGAATCGGCGTATCGTAATTCATGAATGCTTTCATCAAATTATTTCGTGTCAAATATTCATTGGCAGAGAATACGCCGTTGGCCTGTTCTCCCGGAATACCCATGAATTTCGGAAGTCCGGCACCGGAGCCGATAAATACCGCATCAAAACCTTCCTCATCTATCAATTCATCAATCGTTACAGATTTTCCGACAACCGCATCGGTTTCAATCTCAACGCCAAGCTTTTTAACATTTTCCACTTCATGGGCTACGACCTTATCCTTCGGCAGACGAAATTCAGGGATACCATATACAAGCACACCACCGGCCTGATGAAGAGCTTCAAAAATCTTCACCTGATAGCCCATCTTTGCCAGATCACCTGCACAGGTCAGACCTGCCGGACCGGAACCAATGACAGCCACCCGTTCCGGACGCTGTTCCTTTGTCTTAGCCGGTTCTATACCATTTTCACTGGCCCAGTCCGCCACGAAACGCTCAAGCTTTCCGATGGAAACCGGATCACCCTTTTTACCAAGAATACATTTGCCCTCACACTGGGTTTCCTGTGGACATACACGTCCGCATACGGCCGGAAGAGATGAGGATTCATTGATAATATCATAAGCCTTTTTAAAATCTCTGTTTTTTACTTCCTGAATAAATTCAGGTATATTAATAGATACCGGACAGCCCTGTACACAGAGCGGTTTTGCACAATGAAGGCAGCGTTCTGCTTCTGCTACAGCTTCTTCCTCCGAATATCCCAAACATACTTCTTCAAAATTCTTTGCCCGTACCAGCGGCTCCTGTTCTCTGACCGGAACTCGTGTCATATTTACTGCCATTATGCTTCACCTCCACACTGTCCACAGCCGCCATGATGCGTATCTCCTTCAGTCACCTTCAGCATTGCGCGGCCTTCTTCTGTCTTATACATCTGCTGACGCTGCATCGCCTGATCAAAATCAACCAGATGTCCGTCAAATTCCGGACCATCGACACATGCAAATTTCACTTTTCCGCCGACAGTCACACGGCAGGCGCCGCACATTCCTGTACCATCCACCATAATCGGATTCAGGCTGACCGTTGTCGGAATATCCAGACTCTTTGTCATCAGACAGGCAAATTTCATCATGATCATTGGACCGATCACAACGCAGTGGTCATACTGTTTATGCTGATTCTTTACCAAATCTTCAAGCACCTGAGTTACCAGACCTTTGAAACCGTAAGAACCGTCATCTGTAGCCACATAAAGGTAGTCAGACACTGCTGCCATCTCTTTCGTAAGAATCAATAAATCTTTTGTCTTAGCACCAATAATGACATCAACCTTGATACCATGCTCATGGAGCCATTTCACCTGTGGATATACCGGGGCGGTACCAACGCCGCCGGCAATGAACAGCATTTTTTTAGACTGAAGCGTTTCGATATCTTCATGTACAAACTCAGAAGGATTACCCAGCGGTCCAGTCACATCTTCAAAAGCATCTCCCGCTTTTAAACCAGCCATGCGTTCCGTGGATGCACCAACGGTCTGGAAAACAATGCTGATGGTTCCTTCCTCTCTATTATAATCGCAGATAGTCAGCGGAATCCGCTCACCTCTCTCATCCATTCTCACAATAACGAATTCTCCCGGCTGGCAAGCCTTAGCAACTCGTGGTGCCTCAACTTCCATAAAGAAGATTTTCTCTGCCAGTTTTCTGGCCTCCCGTATTTTAAACATATTTCCCCTCCTGGAATATCTTTAATTCTTTACCCAATTGAAGTATCGATTTTGTGTGTAGATTATACTCCGATTTGCATAGAAATGCAAGGTAAGTTTAGGACTTAACAATGTATTTAATATTTTACGGCATATTTCTCCCGGAGTGCCTTGACGACCTCCTCTTCGTGCATCCCCCGCGACCCCTTTACAAGAATCGCATCGCCGCCGGATACATTCTCCAAAAGCCATCCAATGGCTTCTTCATTCGTATCAAAACTGCACACGGCAATACCTGCTCCCGAATCAATGATCGCCTTTGCCAGAGCTTTCATTTCCTGGCCGACAGTAACAACCATATGAAGCTTTTCCTCCGCTATGGCGATCCCTGTATCATAATGACACTGCCAGGACACATCCCCCAGTTCCAAAATATCACCAAGCACCGCAATCTTTCGGCCCGGATTATCCAATTGCATCAATACATCCACACCGGATTTGACCGAAGCCGGACTGGCATTATAGGTATCATCAATCACTTTGATGCCGCAGGATAAATGATTGATCTGCTGACGCATCGGAATACCTTCGTAATCTTTCAGCCCTTTTTTTGCTTTGGAAGGTTCAATACCGAAATATCTGGCTACCGCAATAGCTACCAGTGCATTCTGCACATTGTGAAGCCCAAGCTGCTGGATGACCATGTTTTCCCGTCCTTCCGGATATACCAAAGTAAAACAATTTTTTCCATCTTCAATATGAATATTTTCCGCCCGATAATCGCACCCTTCTGAAGTTCCGAAGAGAGTCACCGGACATTTCATTGTCTCTGCCGCCTGACGCAGGAGTGAATCATCTCCATTGAGGAAAATCCGCTGCTTCTCCGTAAAATTCATAGCAATTTTCAGCTTTTCTTTCATTGTATTTTCTTTTTTGCCAAATTGGGCAATATGAGCCTCACCAATATTGGTTACTACAGCCACATCCGGCTCTACAAAACGAACCAGATTTTCCATTTCGCCAAATTCACTGATTCCCATCTCTACTACGGCCAGTTCCTGCCCCTTTTCCATACGGAATAATGTCAACGGAACACCGATCTGGCTGTTCTGATTTCCCGCTGTTTTCATAATATGAAACCCTGTCTCCAGGGCTGCACTGATCATTTCTTTTGTGGAGGTCTTACCGACACTTCCCGTGATACCAACAATCGGCATACGAAACTTTTTCCGATAATGCGCCGCCAAATCCCCCAAAGCTTTCACTGTATCCTTTACCAGGATATGCACTTTGTCCGGGTTCACCACATCACCATGGGACATGAAGGCCCCGGCCGCACCGTTATCCAATACCTGAGCAATAAATTTATGGGCATCCACCTTTTCGCCGATAATCGGCACAAAAAGACTTCCTTCCTTTGCTTCCCTACTGTCAATACATATATGTTCAATCACTGTTTCCGGATTTCCGGCCAGTAATACACCGTCTACTGCTTTCACAATTTCCTCTGCAGTCATCGCTTCCACTTCAATCATCCCTTCTATAATAAAAATACAGGTCTTCCGCGTAGATTATAGCAGGAAATCCCGTACCTGTCGATAATTTCTGTATTTTTTATCCGCCAGTCAATTTACCACCATTTTTTTACAATTTCCTTGACCCCACACTATACATTTGTTATTCTTATAAGGATTATGAACGCGTAAGAAGGGGGAAAATTATGGAAAAGAGAGAACATTTCTCATCCAGACTCGGATTTATTCTTATCTCAGCCGGCTGCGCCATTGGTCTTGGCAATGTGTGGCGCTTCCCATATATCACTGGCAAATACGGAGGCGCCGCCTTTGTATTGATTTATCTTGTATTCCTTGTCATTCTCGGACTGCCCATCATGGTCATGGAATTTTCCGTGGGACGTGCCAGCCAGAAATCCGCAGCCAGAAGTTTTCATGTTCTGGAACCTTCCGGAACGAAATGGCATATCACCGGCTACCTGGCCATAGCCGGTAATTATCTTCTCATGATGTTTTACACCACAGTAGGCGGATGGATGCTCTACTATGTTTACAAGATGCTCCGCGGCGAATTCGTTGGAACCACACCGGAAGAGGTCGGCGGCATATTTAACGGCATGCTCGGAGACCCGGGCGCCATGACTCTCTGGATGCTGATCACCGTCCTGCTTTGCTTCGGCATCTGCAGTCTCGGTCTCCAGAAAGGCGTTGAACGTATCACAAAAGTAATGATGAGTTTTCTTTTGATCATCCTTATTATTTTATGTATACGCAGCGTTACCCTGGATGGTGCGGCTGAAGGTATTCGTTTTTATCTGATTCCTGACTTTGGAAAAATTATAGAAAACGGTCTCGGTGAAGTTATTTTTGCCGCCATGGGTCAGGCTTTCTTTACTTTGAGCCTCGGTATCGGTGCCATGGCCATCTTTGGAAGCTACATCAGTAAAGAACGGCGGCTTCTCGGCGAATCTATGAATATCTGCCTGTTGGACACACTGATTGCCTTAATGGCCGGACTGGTCATCTTCCCAGCCTGTTTTGCTTTCGGCGTGGACCCTGGTGAAGGCCCTGGACTCGTATTTGTCACCTTGCCGAACATTTTTAATCAGATGACTGGCGGACGGATTTTCGGCACATTATTTTTTGTTTTTATGTCCTTTGCCGCCATGTCCACAATTATTGCCGTTTTTGAAAATATCTTAGGCTTCTCTATGGATTTATGGGGATGGGAACGAAAAAAGGCTGTTTTAATTAATGGCATTTTAATCATCATTCTGTCCATGCCTTGCGTCCTTGGCTTCAATGTCCTCAGTGGGATTACACCTCTCGGTGCAGGAAGCACGATTCAGGATTTAGAAGATTTTATCGTCTCCAATAACCTGCTGCCGATCGGAAGCCTTTTGTACCTGCTCTTTTGTACAAGCAAGAGGGGTTGGGGCTGGAAAAACTTTATCAATGAAGCCGATGCCGGAAAGGGTCCGAAATTTCCTCAATGGTCCCGGTTCTACGTAAGCTACATTCTACCTCTTATTATTCTTTTTATCCTTATTATGGGATACTGGCAGAAATTTTTTGCATAACTGTAATGAATAACAAAAATCGTTACGGACGAAAGCTCCAGCATAGAGCTTTCCTGTTCGTAACGATTTTTTTGCTTTATTATGCAATTTTATCTATCTGTTCTTTCACTTGCCGCATTTCTTTTTCAAGATTTGTCACCCGAAGTGCGATTAATTCTTCTTCATTTGTAATTTTCAATGCCTCGTGCAGTTTCCTATGTAAGTCAAAATGAGCTTCTGCAATGATTTTTATCCCATGTGCTATCTCGTTTTCCAACGTCGATTCTATCGACTTAACTGAACTTTTCAGTTCCCCTACTTCCTCTTTCAACTCCTGCACATCATCTTTTGTATCCTGGATGTCCTTTTTCATAACACATATATCCGCTTTGACTTCCTTCATATCTGCTTGAAGTTCTCTGATATCTTCTTTCATTTCCTGGATATCGGCTTTCACTTTTTCCATCTCCCCCTGAAGCTCCCTGATATCGGCTTTCACTTCTTTCATCTCTTTCTGAAGCTCTTTGATATCCGCCTTGACTTCTTTCATCTCTTCCTGAAGCTCCCTGATATCGGCTTTCATCTCCTGAATGTCGGCTTTCACTTCTTTCATCTCTTCCTGAAGCTCCCTGATATCAGCTTTCATCTCCTGGATATCGGCCTTCACTTCTTTCATCTCTTCCTGAAGCTCCCTGATATCGGCTTTCATCTCCTGGATGTCGGCTTTCACTTCTTTCATTTCTTCCTGAAGTTCTTTGACATCCGATTGGACATCCAATACTATCGTCAATATTGTCTGTAATATTTCTCTATCCTGCGTTTTATCTTCCCTCCTCTCTTTCTTTAAGTTAATTATTATTATACTCTAAGTGAAATTACAATTCAATTTCTATTTTAATAATCGTACGCCAGGATTTGACAAAAAGGCCCGGGCTTGTCGACAAGCCCGGGCACTTTCTTTTTTATCTTTTTTCAAAGTGTTGATAGTCTTTCGGATTCTCCCAATCGCCGCCCCATGTAAAACCATGGTCGGTGAACAATTGATAACACAAATCCTCATGATCTATCATATGTTCCAGAGACATATCTTCTCTGTCCATGTAAGGCACTGACACATCAAAATAAGTATCCATTCCCCAATCATAATAAATAACATAGGGATTTTGCAGCGGATTGATGTCAATGGCACAGCCATAAGCGTGATTTGACAACGTCACACCATCCAACGTGGATACTCTGTAATTAAAAGCGGAGGTATTGTTATTTTCAATGGACCAATTATCATCTGCCCCAAAATCATCTACAAGAAGCATCTTCTCGATTTCATACTGATTCTCATAAAGAACCTTGAATATTTCCAGGAAATCCTCCGCCAGACTGGCATTTACCATAAGCTCACCCACATAAATCTGCTGGTCGTATCCATAATGAAGTACCTTTAAATATCTGAGTTCTTCTACCGGAATCGTGCAGTCTTCTTTATAAGACAGACCATAAATTCTATCGAATAGGGCATCGACAATGGGATAGCTTACGAAATAATCATCCAACTCTCCGCCTTCAATATCTTCCTGCGGAATGACCGTTCCCGCGGCCAGACCATCCAGATTTTTCACTTTAGGTTCGACCGCTATTTCCGTTTCGACAGCTGTTTCAGCAGCCGCAGCGGCTGCAGTTTCAACGATAACAATATTGCTCTCTGACCGGGATTCAGCCGACACGTTCTTTGTCCGACATCCCGTCAAACATAAGACCGTGCATAAGCTTAAACCCATCATTATTTTTTTATTCGCCATATACTCTCACTTCCGCTATACAAGTATCCTGCCAATCCCGGCCCTCATAGATGCTGTTAATTGTCAGGCGTATTTTTGAAGCCGATACCGGCTGGGAGAATTCGATACATTGCTCAATCTGTCCATCCGGGAATTCCTGGGTCGTTGTATACTCTCCCACCTGGATTGTCAGGCTCTTTGGACGGTTATTGTCATAAAACCAATCCGAACTGCGCCAATTACCAAGATTCAAAATCAGATATTTAATGGCATGTTCACCATCCAGATAAACTTCAAGATACTGTCCTTCCCCGTTTCCGTCAACGCCTTCCTGCCAGGAAGTTTCCAGAAGGCCATCCACAGCCACCATGGCCGAATTATCATACCCCTCCTGAGCCACAACCGAGCTGGCATAAGCATCCACAAAATTAAACTGGACATCAGATGAAAGGTCCACATTCGCCGCGTCTTTTCTTACCGCCTGAACCGATGACAAATCCACGCTTTCCGATACCTTTTCCGTTTCCTGGACAATCTCATCCCCAATCGTTTCCGTCAGAACCGTTTCGTTCTCCATGGTCTCCGACTTTCCTGAGCCGATTTCCGTCGATTCTGTCTGAATTTCCTGCGGACGGTGTTTTTTCTTACTTCCTCCGGATTGCATCACTGTTCCAATGATACCGAAAATGACAGCAGCCAAAACAAGGATGACAACAACGCCGCAGCCAATCATGCAGCCTTTTTTCTGTTTTTTCTTGCTGAGTTTGTATTCTTCAATCAACGTCTGCCGTCTTTCCGGTGACATACCTGTAAATGGCACACCGAAGTTCTGGAGATTTTCAATACGCTCCGGAGATGACGGGTGGTCCCTGAACATTCCTTCAAATAAATCCTTCGGCGTATCGTTTCCCCACGTATCGAACAGTTCACACAGCGGAATACCATATCCCAGTTTTGCGGCAAAAATATCTGCCTCAAATTCCTGATTTCTGCTGGCTTTTGCAAGCATGATCTGACCGAACCGTACCCAGACGAGCTGGGCTACACCCAGGGCGAGCTGACTGAACCAGGAGGACAACTGAATAAAGAAATAAGCCAATCCGCCGTCGTCATCCGCTGTAAAAATGGCAAAGATACTGCCGATTAAGTGCATCACACCGACACCGATACTGCACAATACAAAAAACATATTAATGATCAGGTTGCCGACATTTACAAACAACAGTAAATCCGTGTCATGATGAGCAATATGACCGAACTCGTGTGCCAGAACCGCTTTAATTGTTTCATCGTCATGACGCTGAAGTGTTCCCGTATGTATACAAATTGTTTTTCTTCCGGCCGCAAAAGCATTAACGCTGTCATCTTCCAGATAATAAAATTTAATATCATCCGCAAGTTCCGGATTTTCTTTTTTGGCCCGGCTGTATACCTCGCTGATCAAAGGCATGACCGCAGACTCCAGCTGCGGATTTTTTTTTCAATGAGATACAATGCAGCTGACGCCGCCGCATCCACTCGCCAAAAGGTGAAAGCGAGATAAACACAGAAACCGCATAAAGCCCGATACCCACAGCAATACCAATACCGATGTTCACATTTACAAAACAAAGGGCAATAATACCAACAACAATCAGCATGTTAATAAAAAAGTATATTAAAATCGTCGTGTTGCCCTTTTTAAATACCTTTTTCAAAAAATCGCCAATATACATAACATCTTCCCTTTTCTTTTATCTACCGAATTGTAAAAATTCCATCTTCGGCACACCCAATATCGCTTTCAAAAAATTGTCTGGCTGCCCTTATCAGATATTCGGTATCCTTTGCCCCGGCTGTTTCATAGGCCGAATGCATTGCCAACTGGGCCAGTCCGATATCCACCGTATTCATTGAAACCTGTGTGCCTGCAATATTTCCCAGCGTAGAACCTCCGGCAATATCGGAACGATTGACGTACACCTGGTAAGGTACACCCGCTTTCTCACATATCATTTTAAATATTGCCGATGATACGCCGTCGGAAGTATACCTCTGATTTGCATTATATTTAATAACAATGCCTTCATTCATAAACGGCCGATTCACCGCATCGGATTTTTCCATATGATTCGGATGGGCCGCCTGAGCATTATCCGCGGACACCATAAAACTTGACGCCATGATCCGACTTCGTTCAGCTTCATCCAGGCCGCTTTCACGACAAATCCTGAAAATCGTTTCTTTTAAGAAATCCGAAGCCGCGCCCTGCTTTGTCGTACTTCCGACCTCTTCATTATCCAAAACCGCCATCATTGCCACCTGCTGAAAATTCTCTGCCAGCGTGAGACCTTTCACGGAAGCAAAAACGCATTGAAGGTCATCCAGCCGCGCCGATGAAATATAACATTCATCATCGCCCCACAGGCTGCCATGAACTCTCGGATAAAGGAACAGATCATGCCCCATGATATCCCGAACATCCACCCCCGCCGGTTCTGCAATTCTCTCCATAAATGTTCCCGAGGCCTCCCCATCACCATATAACGGCAGCAAATCCTTCTGAACATTAAATTTATAACCGTCATTCACTCCCCGATTCATATGAATCGCCAAACTTGGAATGACAAGTAAATCCCGGTCCACATTGACCAGCATGGAAATGATGCGCTCTTTATCCCGAACCAGTAACCTTCCCGCGACCGATAAGGGACGGTCAAACCAGGTAGACATGAGCATTCCGCCATAACCTTCCACATTGAGTTTCGTATATTTCTTTTCCACACCGATTTCCGGAAGTTCTTTCACCTTAAATGTCGGTGAATCACTGTGACTGGCCATAATATGAAAGCCATTGATGATTTCCGGTACACAAAAAGCAATGATGGAAGAACCATTACGGGTCACATAGTATTTCCCACCGGCCGTTAATTTCCACCGGCTGCTTTCCTGAAGCTTCTCAAACCCTTTCTCACGCAGTATATTTTCCAGTGTCGCTACCACCTGAAAACAGGTCGGACTTTTTTCAATAAATTCAAGTAATTCTCTCGGACTGTAACCTTGCATGTCTGTCTCCTTCTTTAGCTTTTACTAATATTCCCCATCGGCTCTTCAATGACCATACACTGAATTTCCTTCCAGGGTCAAAGCGGTAATTCCACCCTCCGCCAGCATCTTTTCATATTTGCCAATGCTGAACACATCTGCCGAAAATGCCAGCGGCGGCAGGTCGTCTACATCAAACCATCCGGCATCGATAATATCGTCGCCTGGCTTCAGAGGCTCACTCCCATGATAATAGGAAATCATCACTACAACCAGAGAATGAACGCCATTATCAAACATATTTGAAACGACGTTGATAATACCGTCCGGCGGGCTTGTAATGCCTGTTTCTTCTTTGGTTTCCCGTATCGCTGCTTCAAAATATGTCTCATCATATTCTATGTATCCGCAAGGGAGACACCACTTCCCCGGATAGATGGATTTCTCACCGCGCTTTCCGAGTAATACCTGTCCCTGGTCATTAATTACCAGCACGGCCACACATGGATAAGGATTTTTATAATGAATATAGCCGCAGTGCGGGCATTTCTGCCGGAGGATTCCGCCTTCCTCAAAATCTTCACATTCGGCTCCGCATTTGATACAAAACATGATTGCCTCCTTAATAATATGTAATATTTACCTGTTTGCCCAAATGCTCCATCGCATCCTTCAACTGGACAACCAGATTTTTGCGTACACTGATGTCAAATAACTGATTATTTTCATAATTTGCCTGATTGTTGGCCTTACCCACAAAAAGATTCAGTTCAGTACATTCTTCCAATAAAATACGTGCCAGATGGGCGCCGCCGTTCTCTGCGTCCAGAGCCTCAAAAAAGTCGGCGTCAATATCTCCCTCATCAAACTGACGCAGCAATTTAAATGTATGGCTCATGGTCAGAACACCCTCCGTAACCAAATCCAGACCACGGATATTGGCCGTCGGCGGCACATCCTTCGTGCCATCATTATTGTTCGTCATTTCCCGGTTCAGATACCGGGCCGCAATCTGGCTGCTTGTACCGCCGCAGACAATCTTCTTGCCGTCGGCGGCCATAAAATCTTTCATCAGCCGGACATCGTCCTCTTTCTTTTCCGGAGGTCCGGTAAAAATATTGACAATATGACGTTCAATGATCCTAGCCACCGCCACCGTCGTATCATCTCCAGGCCGCTGCTGGTACAGATCATCACAGGCCTGACTGAGCATGGAAGCAATTCTCGCTGCCGACTTAGTTTCCTTCACACATTTTAAGGTGTATTCGGCCATACTTTCCCAGGTCCATCCAAAATTCAGCAGTTCGCCCACACCGGCGTAAATCGTACCATCGCTCATAAGTACAAAACAGTCATCCGGCTGAACCTGAAAACGATACTCCCGGATTTTTCTTCCGCTGATCTCCCGAAAATTATCCGGTATGGTCATCAGCCGTTTATTCCGAACAAATATACAACCCGGATTGTCAAATTCGACAAGATACGCGTCACCGCTGTGGAAAATCTGTAAAATACTGAAAGTCGAATAAGATACTCCCCGCACTTTACAGACTGGCAAAGTACTGGCCAGCGTTTCTACTGCTTCCTCAATCGGTTCACCCTTTAAAAACATGGTACCGAGAATCTTTGATGCCAGTGTTGCCAGAATATTGGCTTTCACACCGCTCCCCATGCCGTCGGCCAGAATAACGATATCCGAGTCCTCCGTCTTTAAGATTTCCACCTTATCTCCGCATAATTCCTCGTCATGTTTATTCAAACTTTTCCATGACACATCGATACTGACATTCATTTCACACCAACCTTCCGCCTATCTGCCGTCATCCTCTAACATGGAACGCTTCAACTGGTTCAAAGTGGCCTTTGTTTCCGCCGTCGTTTCTCCAAGCAATCCGGCAATCTCCTGGGCCACCATCATCTGCTTATCAATGACCATCTGGGCCGCTTCCACAGTTTTCATCTTCAACTGATACTGATGCTCCAGTTCCTTTTCTTCCGCCGTGATATCCTGAATGATCGTCAGCAGTGAATCCTGATTTTCCATATAAATCACACTGGTCAGCACCGTCATTCCATATGGTTCCAACTCCATTTTTCTTCGGTGGATAGACTGGTGGGTCTTTAAAATATCCTCAAACAAAGACGCATCCATAAATTCATAAATGTAACGCTCCAGCGCTTCCTGCCTGGAAACCTTAAATACCTTTTCTGCCTTCACGTTAAACTCACTGATACGCAAATCGTGACGGATAATCAAAATCATATTCGGTGTGGCCTCAAGAACCAGATTAGACATGGACTGGGCCTGTTCATATGTATGCGGAAGACACATATCCAGTTCCGCTTTGCCCTGGAATACGGCAATGGCCTTCTCCCGGCAGCTTGTATAACCACAGGCACCGCAGTTTAATTCCTGATCTTTGTTATACTTTCCGGTAGCCTTCAGAATTTCCTGAATCTCCTCTTCCGTCGGCATATGGTCATTTTCTTTTCTTGAATAGAATTTCTTAGCCATGACCACATCTACCGGCGCTTCCAAAGTTTCAGCCGGCGCATATTCTACCTGATCTTCGATATTAAAACGGGCCCGATATCTGGAAAATTCCATCTTCGTCGTCGCCGGTCCCTTGATACATCCGCCTTCACACATATTCATCTCTATAAAACAGTTCTGAATCTCTCCGGCTTCCATGGCTTCCAAAAGCTCCCGGCAGTTTTCAATACCATCCACAAACATATGCCTGTATCCGGCTAACTGATCATCCGGACTCGCCAGAGTCTCCGGCTCACCGGATACAGGTTTTGACAGCATTACCGACTGGATAACACCCCGGCTCACCGGATACAGCCGATTGATCTTCGGGTCCGGATTGGCCATCGGACGATTTTCGCATTCACTGAGTACAATATTTTCCGACTGCATCCACTCTTTTAATTCTCCAAAATGAATGACCGCATCGATAGCGCCTTCCGTTCGCTCATCTTCTTCCGCCTCTTCCTTCTTTGCCACACACGGGCCTAAGAAAACGACCTTCGTATCTTCACCATAAAGCTTCTTTATAAGCCGTCCATGGGCCACCATCGGCGACACTACCGGAGCAAGAAACTTCACCAGCGACGGATAATATTTCTCGACCAGATCATTCACACTCGGACAGCAGGTTGTGATCATATTTGTCATCTGTCCCTCTGAAAGAATCCTTGCATATTCCTCCGTTACCAGAGCAGCGCCCTCCGCTGTCTCCCGGACGGCCGTAAACCCAAGTTTCAACAGACCATCCACGACCTGTCCCGGCGTATCATAATCCATAATTCCCAGATAAGACGGAGCAATGGACACGACAACCTTTTCGCCGGAACGAATATAATATTTTACCCGGTCCAGATCACTGACAAAGGTCTTGGCATTCTGCGGACAGACTTCCAGACATTTGCCGCACAAAATACAGTATTCCTTCATAATCTGCGCCTGGGCATTTTTCACCCGGATTGCCTTCACTGAACAGGAACGCACACATTTGTAGCAATGCTTACAGCTTGCATTCTTAAAATCAATAATCTTCATAAACGCTCTCCCCTACGTGCAACATTCTATACCCATTCGTGTATAGTTGCTTTCACCCCTGAAATATTTTTCTATTGTATTATATCATTCTTTAGTAAACTTTTCACCTTCCATTCCGTGTTCTTTTTATATTCTTGTACAACTATATAATTCTTGTCATAGTTTTATAAAAGAACCAGCCGTCCTGCTCCCTGGCAAAGAGCAGAACGGCTGGTTCAGCAAAATATTTTTCTCTAAAAGTGGCACGAATTGTAAAAATCCATCCTGAATTGTAATTTCAAAAGTTAACAGGTTGCACCGCCAACGACGGTTTTTTCAAGAATCTGTTTCTTATCAATCTTACTGTTCAGCAGCTTATCCTGCACATAATCAAAACCTAATCTTGCAATTGTATCTGCAAAACGTTCTCCGGAAATTCCTTCATCACGGAAGAACAGGATGGCACGCTCTACCACATCAATGACCTCTTCTTCGGAAGTAAAAATTCTATCCAATGCACGTCCCTCGGCCACCTTTTTGCCCCAACGTCCGCCGATATATACTTTATAGCCGGTCAGAGATTCGTTGACAGCGCCGAATGGACATTTACCTATACAGCGTCCGCAGTGATTACACTCGTCCAAATGAATCTGAATCTTTCCGTCAACCATTTGCGCTACTTTAATCGGACAATTATTCTGAACCTGGCATACTTTACAGCCCTTACATTTTGCCAGGTCAATCTCCGGCAGTCTCTGACCGATAATACCAAGGTCATTTAAATTCGGTTTTACACAGTTATTTGGACAGCCGCCCACGGCGATTTTAAATTTATGAGGTAAAGATACTCCATGATAACCAACATAATACAAATGATGCAGCTTCTCAGAAAGCTCGAAGGTATCGATTAAGCCATACTGGCAGGTAGTTCCTTTACAGGATACCACCGGACGCACTTTGGAGCCGGTGCCGCCGGTCTCCAGTCCGGCTTCCGCCAGGAATGCAAATAACGATTCCAGATTGTCATATGATACACCCTGGATCTCCAAAGTCAAACGGGTCGTCATAGTCACTTCGCCGGAACCGAATTTTTCAGCAGCCTCAGCCACTTTAATCTGTTCTTCGGAAGTCAGTTTTCCGTTCCGGGTGATCACGCGCACATTAAATACATCATCATATCTCTTATCCTGCAGGCATCCCAGACCTTTGACACGTTTAATCTCGTCTGCCGAAAGCTTCTGTCCGTTACGAGGTACTTTCACATCATTAAAGAAAGCGCCGCCTTCCAGAACCTTTGTATTTGTATAACCATAAGCTTTCAGGCGATTCTGCAGGAAGTAACCTCTCTTTCCTTTCGCACATACAAGCAAAAGTTTTGCATCCTTCGCTAATCCATCAATCGGCCCATCAACCTCAGAAAGATTAATCCAACGGGCGTTCGGAAGGGCCGGAGCCGGCTGTACATCCAATACCGTGTATTCTTTCGCCGCACCTGCAGCATATTCCGCCGGACTCATAGAATTAAGGAGCCCATCCATTTTATTTTCCAGAACATAACATGCGGTAACGAACGGATGAATCGCCGTTGAAAACGGAGGCGCATAAGCAAAATCAAGGGTATCAAAATCATTCAGCTTCATTCCCTGGGAAATGCCTACCACGGCAATATCCGCCATCTTATCAACCGCACCTGCACCAAGCACCTGAAGGCCCAGCAGCTTTCTGGTAGCTGTTTCAGCAATCAATTTAACGGTAAATGCAGATGCACCCGGATAATAATGGGCCTTATCATCAACTACACAGATAATGGAGGTTGTCTCATATCCTTCCGCTTTCGCCTGAGCTTCCGTAAGACCAGTACGGCCGCCATTTAAAGCCGGAAGCAGACGTACCACACCTGTGCCAAGGCATCCGCCGTAACCGTTCCCGATGCCATTCAGAGATTTTGCCATGGCACGGGCCGCCAGATTGGCCGTTGACCCCATGGCTGACCATTGATTCCGGCCGGTCAAAGCATTTTTGACCATAGCACAGTCACCAACAGCATAGACATCCGGCAAATTTGTCTTCATGTGTTCATCCACCAGAATGGTTCCTCTGACCATTTCAAGCCCTGAATCGGATAGAAATTCTGTTGCCGGACGAACACCTATAGCCAAAATTACAATATCCGCTGCCAATGTGCCATTATCTGTGATGACTTTTTCTGCTTTATCCGCTCCTTCAATACCTTCCAGACTGGTCGATGTCAACACACGCATGCCTGCAGCTTTAAGTTGCTTCCTGGCATAATCTGCCATTTCTTCATCAAAAGCATTTGGCATAATCTGAGGTGCCGCATCAATTACAGTCACTTCAAGCCCCTGCGCCATCAGATTTTCTGCCACTTCCAAACCAATAAATCCGGCGCCGCAGACAACGGCCTTACGGCATTTTTTCGCCTCTATGTAAGCACGGGCCGAAACCGCATCATCCGGTGTACGCACGCAAAATACCCCTTGAAGCTGTACGCCGTCTACCGGAGGAACAAACGGCATTGCCCCCGTAGCAATAATTAATTTATCATAGCTTTCCGTCAATATCTCTCCTGAATTTTTTTTCAGACAGACCGTCTTTGCACAACTGTCAATCTCAGTTGCCTCCCATGCTGTGAAAACTTCAGCCCCAGTCAGTCCGGAATATTTTTCCGGCGTGTTCACAATCAGACTTTCTCGCGACGGAATATCTCCGCCGATGTAATAAGGAAGTCCGCATCCGGCATAAGAAATGTCTTCGCTCTTGGTATAGACTTTCACAATGGCATTACGGTCACAGCGTTTTAACTTAGCTGCCGCTTTTGTGCCCGCGGCCACACCGCCAATAATTACATACTTCATAATCCCCATTTCTCCTTTCATTATCCCGAAATAAACCGTTTTTTTTATTATAATACTTGTTATCCATAAATAAAAATCGTAAAATATAATTTATAATATTGAAAAAATCTATACATACAGAATCTTTCAGGGGGAATACATATGACTATTCGACATTTGAAAATATTTATTACAGTGGCAGAAACCGGCTCCATGAGTACCGCGGCCAATCGCCTTTATTTATCACAGCCGACTGTCAGCCAGGCAATCCGGGATTTGGAAAATCACTATCAGATACAATTATTTGAACGTTCACACAAGAAGCTTTTTATTACGGAGGAAGGCCGCCAATTACTGAATCTGGCCCGCATGACTGTGGGTAACTTTGACAGTCTGGAGCTTTCCATGCAAAGTTTCCAGGAGCGCATCCATCTGCGCATCGGTTCCTCTCTGACCGTAGGAACCTGTCTTATGGCAAAGGTTATTTCTGACCTGGAAAAAGAATATCCTAAGATGGATATCTATTCCTTTGTCAGCAACACCGCGGAAATTGAGCAGAAATTACTCCGGCATGAACTGGACGTCGCCATCGTGGAGGGAATCATCGAATCTCCGGAATTAGCCAGTATACCGATTGTAGAAGACTCCCTCGTTCTTGTGTGCGGAAAAAATCATGACTTTTATGAAAAAGAGGTTGTCTACGCTTCGGAGCTGGAAGGACAGAAGTTTGCCATACGTGAAAAAGGCAGCGGAACCAGGAAATTATTCGAACAATATCTATCCACGCATAACATCCATATAAAAACCTCCTGGGAGGCCAACTGCCCCCGCACAATTATGAATGCTGTCATTTATAATAACGCCCTCGCCGTTATATCTGAACGATTGGTAAAACACGAATGTATTCACAAGACAGTAAAAATCTTCCATTACGAAACCGGGGAATGGAACCGTCATTTTAAATTAGTTTATCTGAAAAACAACTCTGGCGGCGCTGACCATTTCTGCTGTCCTGTCGGCAGCAAGGTTTCCTCCCCTGGCATTGAAAATCTGCGGACCGTGCTGGAACGTTACCGTACTATAAATCTTCCCCAGGAAATTTCCTCCTGCGTATTTAAAAACGATAAAATATCTTAAAGCAAAACAGGAAGAGCTTATTGCTCTTCCTGCATTTTTGTTATAAATTACTTAGTTTCCATTAACACTCCGTTTTACATAGGTTGTATGGAGGACTTCATGAGCCTTATGGCTTCCCGGTTCTCCAAAATACTCTTCGTAGACCTTCTTGATAGAAGGATTTTCATGGGATTTACGGATTGTCTTTGCAGCATCATTGTCATACAGCACTTTCGCACGGATTCCCTGAACATCCACAGTATTGCGGACGGTTCCGGATACCTGAGGCTGACCGCCGCCATTGACGCAGCCGCCAGGACAGCCCATGATCTCAATAAAATGATAATCTGCTTCGCCGGCTTTTACTTTTTCAAGAAGCTGTCTTGCATTGCCGAGACCGGAAGCTACGGCAACTTTCACATCCATACCGGCCACATTGTAAGTGGCTTCCTTGATTCCCTTTGTTCCGCGGACATCGACAAAATCCGGATTCGGAAGTTCTTCGCCAGTCAGAGTTTCTACTGCAGTACGAAGGGCTGCTTCCATAACACCGCCGGTAGCACCGAAGATGACAGCTGCACCGGTAGATTCGCCCAATGGGTCATCAAAGCCTTCATCCGGCAGCTCGTTAAACCGGATGCCGAGGCGTTTGATCATACGGGCCAGCTCACGAGTCGTCATGGCATAGTCCACATCCGGTACACCCGCTGCACTCTGGTCCGGACGGCCGATTTCAAATTTCTTAGCTGTACACGGCATAATGCTGACACTGACGATCTTCTTCGGATCGATGCCCATCTTTTCCGCATAATAGGTCTTTAACACAGCACCGAACATCTGCTGCGGGGACTTACAGGAGGACAGATTTTCCGTCATATCCGGGAAGTAATGCTCGCAGTATTTAATCCAGCCCGGTGAGCAGGATGTGATCATCGGAAGAACACCGCCGTTCTGTACCCGGTCAAGGAATTCGTGGGCCTCTTCCATAATGGTCAGGTCAGCACTGAAATCCGTATCAAAGACTTTATCAAAACCGATTCTCCGAAGGGCTGCTGCCATCTTGCCTTCCACATCGGTGCCCATTGGATAACCAAATTCTTCGCCGAGGGCGGCACGTACCGACGGAGCCGTCTGAACACAAACATATTTTCCCGGATCAGCCACAGCTTCAAGGACCTCATCTATATAATCTTTTTCTCTCAATGCTCCCGTTGGACAGACAGCAATACACTGTCCGCAGGATACACAGCTTGTCTCCCCAAGACCCATATCAAAAGCGGAACCAATATAAGTTTTGAAACCACGCTCATTCGCTCCGATAACACCGATGCCCTGAACTTTTTCACAGACAGCCACACAGCGGCGGCAGAGAATACATTTACTGTTATCACGAATCATATGTGCAGCGGAAGTATCGATTTCACTCTCAAGCATCTCGCCGTCATATTTATGTTCATCGGTCACACCCAAATCCCGGCAGAGCTGCTGTAATTCGCAGTTTCCACTGCGGACGCAGGAAAGACATTCTTTCCTGTGATTGGAAAGAAGCAACTGAAGCGTCTTTTTCCGGGACTCTAAAACTTTCGGTGTGTTGGTCCATACTTCCATACCCTCGTTGATCGGGTAAACACAGGCAGTCACCAATGTTCTTGCCCCTTTTACTTCAACAACACACATACGGCAGGCGCCGATTTCATTAATATCTTTTAAATAGCATAAGGTTGGAATCTCTATATGCGCCAGTCTGGCCGCCTCAAGAATCGTGGAGCCAGCCGGAGCGGTTACATCCATACCATTGATTTTAATTGTAATATCGCCCATTTTTCTGCCCTCCATTACTCTTTATAAATTGCGCCAAAACGGCATTTTTCCATACAAGCGCCACACTTGATACATTTATCCTGATGAATCATATGCGGTTCCTTAACCTTGCCTTCGATAGCTCCGGCCGGACAGGTTCTGGCACAGAGCGTACAGCCACGGCATTTGTCCGCATCAATATGATAGGACAGGAGCGCCTTACAGACGCCGGCCGGACAATGCTTATCTACAACGTGGGCCACATACTCATCTCTGAAGTAACGCAGAGTGGACAATACCGGGTTCGGTGCAGTCTGACCAAGGCCACAGAGGGAATTATCCTTAATATAATAAGCCAGTTCTTCCAAACGATCCAAATCTTCCAATGTTCCCTGGCCTTTTGTAATCTTATCCAGAATCTCATACATACGTTTTGTACCGACACGGCACGGCGTACATTTTCCGCAGGACTCATCCACTGTAAATTCCAGGAAGAATTTGGCAATATCTACCATACAGTTGTCCTCATCCATGACGATCAGACCGCCGGACCCCATCATGGAACCGATTTCGATCAGGTTGTCATAGTCGATTGGAATATCAAAATGCTCTGCCGGAATACATCCGCCGGATGGGCCGCCGGTCTGAGCCGCCTTAAACTTCTTACCGTTTGGTATGCCGCCGCCGATTTCCTCAACAACAGTACGCAGCGTCGTTCCCATAGGAATTTCCACAAGACCGGTATTATTAATCTTACCTCCAAGGGCAAATACCTTCGTTCCTTTGGATTTCTCCGTACCCATGGACGCAAACCATTCGGCGCCGTTTAAAATAATCTGAGGAATATTCGCATAAGTTTCTACATTATTTAAAATCGTCGGGCTGGCAAATAAACCTTTAACAGCCGGGAACGGCGGTCTCGGTCTCGGCTCACCACGATTACCTTCGATGGAAACCATAAGAGCAGTCTCTTCACCACATACGAAAGCGCCTGCGCCCAAACGTAAATCAATATCAAAATTAAATCCTGTTCCAAAAATATCTTTACCAAGCAGACCATATTCTCTGGCCTGATTAATGGCAATTTCCAGACGTTTTACAGCAATCGGATACTCAGCACGAACATAGATATAACCCTGATCTGCCCCGATCGCATAACCGGCAATGGCCATGGCCTCCAGAACAACGTGTGGGTCACCTTCCAGAACAGAACGGTCCATGAAAGCGCCCGGATCACCTTCGTCGGCGTTACAACAGACATATTTCTGAACCTCTCCCCGGTTGGAGGAGGCAAATTTCCATTTCAGGCCCGTCGGGAAACCGGCGCCGCCGCGGCCGCGAAGACCACTGTCCAGAATGATCTGAATAACTTCATCCGGTGTCATCTCGGTAAGTACCCGCCCAAGGGCTTCATAACCATTAGTTCCGATATATTCATCAATATTTTCTGGATTGATCACACCACAGTTGCGCAAAGCAATTCGGTGCTGTTTCTTATAAAAATCTGTTTCTGCAAGGGATTTTACACCATCATCCGTCAATGTCTCATCATAAACAAGACGTTTAACGACACGACCTTTGAGCAGGTGCTCTTCAACGATCTCCGGAATATCTTCCTCTTTTACCATCGAATAGAAAATGGCTTCCGGATAAACAACCATGATTGGACCAAGGGCACACAGACCATGACATCCGGTCTGAACAACGGATACTTCTTTTGTCAATCCCTGTTTATCAAGTTCTCGTTTTAATCTCTCTAAAATTCTCTGGCTGCCGGAGGACGTACATCCTGTGCCACCGCATACCAGAACATGCGCACGATACATAGAACGCTACCTCCTGACTATAATCTTGTTTCGTTTAATGTATATTTTCCCAATACATGACCGCGGACCAAATGCTGCTCCAGCATTTCCATCGCTTTATCCACGTTCATCTTCACATAGGTTACTTTTTCTTTACCCGGTTCCAGCACCTCAACAATCGGCTCATACTGACACAATCCGATACATCCGGTCTGAGTTACAACCACGTTGCTCATGCCCCGTTTCTGAACTTCATCGGATAATACATTAAGTACCGGTCTTGCGCCGCTGGCAATACCACAGGTCGCCATACCGACAATGACACGCGTCTGTCCCGAATCCTCGGAACGCATGCCGACTTTTCCCTGCATTTTCTCACGAATAGCTTTTAATTCTTCAAGCGATTTCATAATAATAGCTACCTCCTATTTAAATGATGGCCCCGCCATCCACGTCCATTTTATTCTCCGTTAAATATTCCCGTATGTACTCGGCCACCTCCGGCGTATCCAGAGGAATGCCGTCGAGAATCTCTTTCATCTGCCGCGTATCCAAAATAAATTCCCTGTCATCGTACCGATAGGTATAACAAAATTCTACCTCCGGATGAAAATGAATCAGTGTGTAGATTGTCCCGCTGATATCTCCCAGAGGCATCCGGTCAATATGGCTCAATCGAAACTCTGCCCGAACAAGAGTGCCTTCACCGACCTTCGAGTCAATCTGAAAATCCCCGTCCGCACTGAGCGCCGCCATCTTGAAGAAGGGAACTCCGAGTCCCACTTTTCGTGTTGTCCGCGTCGTAAAAAAAGGATCCTCCACCTGAGCAAGCTGCTCCTTCGTCATGCCGCAGCCGTCATCCTTAATGATGATCATCAGCCGGTCCGTCAGATTATCTACCAGAACACGGATCTCCACGAGAGAGGCCCCGGCCCGGGTAGAATTTTCTGCTATATCAAGAATATTTAAAGAAATCTCTGTCATCATAACTTAGTCATATTTCGCCAGGATGGCTTCAACATCATCTACTGACAGACGTCCGTATACCTCGTCGTTGATCATCATGACCGGCGCCAGGCCACAGGCTCCGACACAACGACAGGCATCCAGGGAAAACTTTCCATCCGGCGTACATTCACCGCCGACAATCCCCAGTAAATCCATAAGTTTATTATAAATATCTCCGGACCCTTTCACATAGCAGGCGGTTCCAAGACAGACAGAAATCTGATAACGCCCTTTTGGATTTAATGCAAACTGTGAATAAAAGGTTGCTACACCATAAATCTTTTCCAGAGGCACATGAAGCTCGTCGGAAATCATCGTCTGTACCTCAATCGGCAAATATCCGTAGATTTCCTGGGCCTTCTGCATGATCGGCATCAGAGAGCCCTCTTCTCCCTGGAGCTCATGAATTGCAGAAAGCAATGCCTCTTTCTGCTCTGCTGTTCCAGTAAACGGAACACTCTGTTTCTTACTTCCCAAAATAATCACCCCTTAATTAAAATCTGGTAACTAATTATACCACTATTTTTGCAAAATTTCTATATATATGTACGAAAACAATATACAATTTTTCTAATTTCATGGTATAATTGTACTAATTGGTACAATCCATAAAATCAGGAGGAGCAATATGACAGTTCAATCCATAAAAGAATTATTAAACGCCCGTGTGTTGGGCGGAGATGACATGCTTGACCGTGAAGTTTTTACTGCCTGCGGCTCAGATATGATGAGCGATGTCCTTGCCCATGTGGATGATCAGGCAGTCCTTATCACTGGTCTCTGTAATCCTCAGGTGCTTCGCACCGCGGAAATGATGGACATTGTCTGTGTCATCATGGTCCGAAGCAAACAGCCGGATGACGCCATGATTCAGATGGCTGCTGAGCGGAATATTTGTCTGCTTGCCACGTCACTGCCTATGTTTACAACCTGCGGACTTCTTTATGACGCCGGACTTCGGGGAGGTGGACAACATGGAAAATAGTCTCATGTCTTTAAAATACCATGTATCACCTACCGACTTTACCCAGGCCGGTGAGGCGAGCAGTGACGTGAAAAATAAATTAAAAAAGCTTGGTGTGCCTCCGGAAATTATTCGAAAAGTTGCCATTGCCATGTATGAAGGTGAGATCAATATGGTCATCCATGCCAACGGCGGTGACATTTCCGTCGATATTACACCGGATGCCATTTTTATGGAATTAAAAGATGTCGGCCCCGGCATCGAAGATATTGATAAAGCCATGCAGGCCGGTTATTCCACAGCCCCGGATAATGTTCGTTCCCTCGGTTTCGGCGCTGGTATGGGTCTTCCAAATATGAAAAAAAATTCCGATACTATGGATATCCAGACCGTACTTGGTCAGGGAACGACCGTGACCATGACAGTAAATATGCCGGAATAACCGGATATCGAGAACTATTAGAAAGGATGGTGTGTTTATGGATACTCATAAGTTCTTCCACTCCGTCTATTTAAATGAAGAATTATGCAACGGCTGCATCAACTGCATCAAACGATGTCCAACTCAGGCAATCCGTGTACGCAACGGCAAGGCCGTCATTACAAGCCAGTTTTGTATTGACTGCGGCGAATGTGTACGCATCTGTGCCCATCATGCCAAACGCAGCCATTATGACCGACCGAATATTCTCAGCAACTTCAAATATACCGTGGCACTTCCGGCGCCGTCCCTGTACAGCCAATTTAATAATCTGGATGATATCAACATCATATTGACCGCCTTAATCTATATGGGTTTTAACGATGTTTTTGAAGTGGCCTCCGCTGCAGAGATCGTTTCAGAAGTATCCCGGAAATATATCGACGAACACCCTGAAAAATGGCCTTTGATCAGTACGGCCTGTCCTTCAGTGGTCCGTCTGATTCGTGTACGCTTTCCGAATCTGATTGACCATCTGCTGCCAATTAACCCACCAGTGGAAGTTGCCGCCCGGCTGGCCCGGAAATACGCTGTCGAGAAAACAGGTATGGCCCCGGAAGATATCGGCATCATTTTCATCTCTCCGTGCCCCTCCAAGGTTACCTACGCAAAAGAACCTCTTGGAACGGCAAAAAGTGATATTGACGGTGTTCTTGCCATCAAGGATATCTATCCGATACTCCTTCCGCTTATGGTGGAAGCTGAAAAATCACCAAAGGATCTGTCCCGGGCCGGTCAGATTGGCGTCGGCTGGGGAAGTCACGGCGGCGAGGCTGCTGGTATTGTCACTGACAATTACCTGGCTGCCGACGGTATCGACAACGTTATTCGTGTCCTCGAGGATTTGGAGGATGAGAAATTTTCAAACCTGTCATTTATTGAACTTAATTCCTGCGACGGCGGCTGTGTCGGCGGTGTCCTTACCGTAGAAAATCCATATGTCGCTCAGGCAAAACTTAAAAAACTGAACCGCCATCTTCCGGAAGTCGTCACTCATGCACCTGCCAATCTGGCAGAAGATGAGATCAACTGGACCGAAGATGTTGAATACCTGCCGGTATACCGCCTTGGTACTTCCATGAAGGAAAGCATTATGATGATGAACCAGGTCGAACGGCTCTGCCAGAAATTCCCTGGTCTGGACTGCGGCGCCTGCGGAGCTCCGACCTGTAAAGCCCTGGCAGAAGATATTGTCCGCGGAAAAGCCAATGAAACCTATTGTATTCATATATTAAAGGATCAGATTCACTCCTTAACCCGCAGTATGAATTCCCTGGTTAACAGCGCTTCCGCCTACGAAATGAAGGGAAATGACTATCGTTACATATTTAAACAATATCTGAAGACACTCCTTTCCGATATATCCCTTCTGGATGCTGCGCTGAACCTTAATAAAGAAGATAAGGATGAATGACAATGACTGTACAGGATTTAATCAACGCAAATCTGTTTCAATTAAAAAATGCCGGTGATGACCTTGACAGGGACATCACTATGCCATTTTGCTGCGACCTTTTAAGCGTTGCCATGGGGAAGGCACCCGCCGGCTGTGCCTGGGTCACCGTCATGGCAAATATCAATACTCTGGCCGTCGTCTCACTGACCGACGCTGCCTGTATCATTCTGGCCGAGGACACCTTTGTGGACGATGTCACCCTCGCCAAAGCGGAAATGCAGGGAATCACCTTGTTTTCTACCCGGCTTCCGATTTTTGATGCAGCACTGAGTATTTATCAAAAATTAAATTCGTGATGCGTCTTACCTATGACCTTCACATCCACTCCTGTCTTTCTCCCTGCGGAGACAATGATATGACTCCCGCCAATATTGCCGGTATGGCCGCTGTCAAAGGACTGGATATCATTGCCGTAACTGATCACAATTCCTGCCGTAACTGTGCCCCGGCCATGAAAATGGCCGGAGAATACAGCGTCATTGCCCTGCCCGGCATGGAATTGTGTACAGAGGAAGAAGTCCATGTTGTCTGTCTCTTTCCCGATTTGTATGCAGCCATGGATTTCGACGGCTATGTTTATGACAAAATGCTGAAAATTCCAAATAAAGAAAAAATCTTCGGCGAACAGCTTCTGTATAATGATATGGACGAAATTATAGGAAGAGAACCGAATCTTCTCCTCTGTAATACATCCATCCGCTTTGATGAAGTTTACACTCTCACAGAAGAACGGGGAGGCATTATGATTCCGGCCCACGTAGACAAAACAACCAACAGTCTGATTGCAAACCTTGGATTTATCCCGCCGGACAGCCAGTTCACCTGTGCAGAAGTTAAAGATTTAAGCAAACTGGATGAACTTCTTGAAACCCATTTCTATTTAAACAAATGCCGAATCATCAGCAATTCGGACGCCCATTATCTGGAGCACATCAATGAACCGGAACATTCTATTGATGTTCAAACCACTTCGGCCTCAGATATCATCAAAGCATTAAAATTTGAATAATAACCTGTTGACAAGTAAACAGGTTTTCTATATAATGTGTTAGACGTCTAACTGTTTGGTGTCTAACATTTTTTAGGAGGAATTATATGCCCCATACAACGGATATCGGTTTTCAGCTCCATAGTTTATCAAATCTGCTGAAACGCCGTATGGAACACTCACCGGCATTGTCTCATATGGATGATACTGTCACACGGAACAATGGCTGGATTCTGACTTATCTGTCCTACCACTCGGATCGGGATATCTATCAGAAAGATATTGAAAATGACTTCTGCATACGCCGTTCAACCGTTTCAAAGGTCATCCGTCTGATGGAAACAAAGGGACTGATCCGCCGCGAAGCCGTCCCCAGCGATGCACGACTGAAAAAACTGGTATTGACACCCGGCGGAAAAAAACTCCAGGCTGCCATTGAAAGAGAATGCCGTGAAACAGAACGCCTGCTTCGCCAGGATGTCACAGAAGAGGAACTTAAAGTTTTCTTTCAGGTCATGGAGAAATTCAAAAAAAATATTCAATAATTCATTAAAGACAGGAGGTATCTTATGATTAAACACTTAATGAAAAGCATCCGGGAATATAAGAAAGATTCTATCCTGGCGCCGATCTTTGTCAGCGGCGAAGTTATTCTTGAGGTCATCATCCCATTTCTGATGTCCAAATTAATCGATTCCGGCATTGATGCCGGAGACATGAATTATATTATCCGGACCGGCATTATACTTGTTATATGTGCCCTCGTCTCCCTATCCCTTGGTTTTCTATCCGGCCGCAGTGCTGCCATCGCCTCTGCCGGATTTGCGAAAAATCTTCGGAAAGATATGTATTACAACGTGCAGAACTTCTCATTTGCCAATATTGATAAGTTCTCCACGGCCAGCATTGTCACCCGTCTGACAACGGACGTCACCAACGTACAAAACGCTTATCAAATGATCATCCGTACAGCCGTCCGTTCGCCGATCATGATGATTGCCGCCATGGTCATGGCTTTCAAAGTCGCAGGTCCGCTTTCCTTCGTCTTTCTGTGCTGCATCCCAATCCTTGGCATTGGTCTTTATCTCATCATGACCCGAACCCATCCAATTTTCGAGCGGGTATTTAAAACCTACGATAAATTAAACAATGTGGTTCAGGAAAATCTTCATGGCATCCGGGTCGTAAAATCCTTTGTTCGTGAAGAACATGAAATTAAAAAATTCAAGGATATTTCTCAGGATATTTATGATGATTTCAGCCATGCTGAGAAAAACCTTGCATTCAATATGCCTCTGATGCAGTTTTGTGTCTATGGAAGTATGCTGTTTATTTCCTGGTTCGGAGCCCGGATGATCGTGGCTTCCGGCAACGACGCTGCTGTGGGCTTAAGTACCGGTGAACTTATGAGTCTCTTCGTATATCTGATGCAGATTCTCATGAGTCTGATGATGCTCTCCATGGTATTTGTTATGATCACCATGTCCAAAGCTTCCGCAGAGCGTATCGTAGAAATTACGGAAGAAACATCCGATATTACTTCTCCGGAACAGCCAGTGATGACCATTTCTGACGGCTCCATCGATTTTGAAAATGTAAGTTTCAGTTATTCTAAAAATCCGGATAAACTCTGCCTGAAAAATATCGATTTGCATATCTCTTCCGGCGAAACTGTGGGTATTATCGGTGGAACAGGCTCCGGTAAATCAAGCCTTGTTCAGCTTATTCCCCGTCTTTATGATGCCACTATCGGAAATATTCAAGTCGGCGGTATCAATGTCCGGAATTATGACCTGGAAGTTCTCCGTGACAACGTAGCCATGGTCCTCCAGAAAAATGTCCTTTTTTCAGGAACAATCAAAGAAAATCTTCGCTGGGGAAATGCGGAAGCCACCGATGAAGAACTGGTTCATGTCTGCAGGCTGGCCCAGGCCGATGACTTTATCCAGACCTTCCCTGATGGCTATGACACATATATTGAGCAGGGCGGAAGCAATGTTTCCGGCGGTCAGAAACAACGTCTCTGCATTGCCCGGGCTCTGCTTAAAAAACCGAAAATACTTATCATGGACGATTCCACCAGTGCAGTGGACACAAAGACCGATGCCTTGATTCAACGGGCTTTCCTGACTGAAATTCCGGAAACAACAAAAATTATCATTGCCCAGCGAATCTCTTCTGTAGAACATGCCGATAAAATCATTGTCATGGATGACGGAGAAATCAATGCCATCGGAAAACATGAAGAACTGCTGGCATCCAACCCAATTTATCAGGAAGTTTACGCATCACAGGTAAAAGGAGGAGATGACAATGAATAAACATAAACGACCGAAAGTATCTTCAAACACAGTAAAACGTCTGCTCTCCTATATTTTTCATTATAAGCTGCGTTTTTTCTTTGTACTTGTATGTATATTAGTCAGTGCTCTGACCAGCGTCGCTTCATCCTTGTATCTGCAGACATTGATTGACAGTTACATTACACCGTTGCTTTTAGAAGCAAACCCGGTATTTGATGCTCTCTTAAGGTCCATCCTTACCATGGCCTGTATTTATGCCGTCGGAATTGTCTGCACATTCCTCTACAACCGAATCATGGTATCGATTGCTCAGGGTGTTTTAAAGGAAATCCGTGACACCATGTTTTCTCATATGCAGACACTGCCGATCCGCTATTTTGATACCCACACCCATGGTGATATCATGAGCCATTACACCAACGATACGGACACACTGCGCCAGATGATTTCTCAGAGTATTCCTCAGATGTTTTCATCTCTGATCACAGTTATTTCTGTCTTCTGTGCCATGTTATCCGTCAATGTATGGCTGACTCTGGTCATCGTGGTCTGTATTACCTTTATTTTAAATATTACCAAATTTGTGGCCGGACGAAGCAGCACTTATTTCATACGACAGCAGGCTTCCATCGGTGATGTCAACGGCTATATTGAAGAAATGATCAACGGTCAGAAGGTCATCAAAGTCTTCTGCCATGAAGAGGCTGCAAAAGACATTTTCAATGAAAAAAATGCCAATCTCTGTGAAGATGCAACGGCTGCCAACATGTTTGCCAATGTTCTCATGCCGATCATGAATAATCTTGGACACCTCCAATATGTTCTTGTCGCTATCATCGGCGGTGCGCTGGCTTTAAACGGCGTCAGCGGTCTGACACTTGGTGCCATCGCCTCCTTCCTTCAGTTGACTAAATCCTTTAACGGACCGATCAGCCAGATTTCCCAGCAGTTAAATGCGGTCATCATGGCCCTGGCCGGAGCTGAACGTATTTTCAAATTGATGGACGAAGTTTCTGAAGATGATGATGGTGGAGTCACTCTCGTCAATGTACGATATAAAAACGGTGAGTTGGAGGAAGTTGAACACCGTACCGAGCTGTGGGCATGGAAAGTGCCAAACGACGATGGAACCTTCCGCTATGAAGAATTGAAAGGGGAAGTCCGTTTCTACGATGTGGACTTTGGATATACCGAAGAAAAAATTGTTCTTCATAATATTACCCTCTATGCGGAACCGGGTCAGAAAGTGGCCTTTGTCGGTGCTACCGGTGCGGGTAAAACAACCATCACCAATCTGATCAACCGGTTTTACGATATTGCCGACGGTAAAATCCGTTATGACGGCATTAACATTAATAAGATTAAAAAGGCCGATCTCCGCCGTTCCCTCGGCATCGTTTTACAGGATGTCAACCTCTTTACCGGAACGGTCATGGAAAATATCCGTTACGGCAATCTTGAAGCTACGGATGAAGAATGTATCGCCGCAGCCAAACTGGCCAATGCAGACAGCTTTATCCGCCGTCTGCCTCAGGGTTATGATACCGTTCTTTCCGGTGACGGCTCCGGTCTTTCCCAGGGCCAGCGTCAGTTGATCTCCATTGCCCGGGCGGCTGTAGCCGATCCTCCGGTCATGATTCTCGATGAAGCAACATCCTCCATCGATACCCGAACCGAGGCCATCGTCCAGAAGGGTATGGACCGGCTCATGCTCGGCCGGACCGTATTTGTCATCGCCCACCGGCTCTCCACCGTCCAGAACTCGGATGTCATCATGGTTCTGGAACAGGGAAATATCATCGAGCGGGGACCGCACGACGACCTGATTGCCCAGAAAGGCAAATACTATCAGCTCTATACTGGAGCTTTTGAACTCGAATAAAAAAATGCCTTTGGTGAAATTCATAACGATTCACCAAAGGCATCTTTAATTCTTATAATTTTGCTTTCGGAACAAACTCTAACTTTAGAACCATACCCATACCATCCGCCAGACGTTTCAATACTGCTAATGTTGGGTTACCATTTCCTGTTTCAAGTTTACTAATATCTGCCTGATTTATTCCGGTTCTTTCAGCCAATTCCTTTTGTGTCAGATTACATTCTTTACGGGCTTCTACAAGAGCCTGCATCATATTATACTCCGGCTCAAGATTTTCCCATTCTTCTTTGAATTCGGGATTTTGTAATTGTTTTTCCAGATAATCTCTAAAATCACTCATGGCACTCACCCTCTCTTTTTAAATAATCTGCTCGATATTTCTTAGATAAGTCAATTTCCGATTGTGGCGTTTTATTTATCTTTTTTATAAAAATCAACCTTAAAATTCCCCAAAAATCAGTCTCCTTCCCCAATTTCATAATATGGGATTTATTCCATATTGTCAACCGGAAATATTTTTATATTTGATACAACGTCACTATCAGCGGCATAGTCAAAATACAAAACAAGGTAGTAACCACATTAATGGCGCTGGCATAATCCGCATCTCTGCCATAGACCTGAGTCATCTGTGTGACGGTAGACGCTGAAGGAGTTGTCATAGCTAAAAGGGTTATCATAAGAATTGTTGCGCCTTCCGGAACCAATCCGGTAATACCGCTGAATTTTAAAAACACAACGCCTATGAGCGGATAAATAATAAGGCGCAGCACGCTGATAAACCACAGCCGATGATAAGACAAGAGCTTCTTAAAATCCATGCTTCCAATAATCATTCCTGTGACGATCATGGCCGACGGTCCGATCATCGCTCCCACCGAATCCATGGCATCCAGCACCGGACCCGGAAGCATCACCTTCAAAACAAAGCACAGAACACCGGAAAAAACAGCCAGGATATTGATATTCATGAAAATTTTTCGGAAATCCACGCCTTTTTCCTCGCAAATCATCATGCGCCCATGACTCCAAAGCAAGATTGTCTGAACGGATAAATATCCCGTAGAATAAATGACCCATTCCTTACCGAAAATCGCCGTGACTATGGGAATGATCAGATTTCCCGAATTCGAATAGATCATCGAAGTCTTCTCAACCACATCCAATCCCAGCGGCTTTTCCAACCCCTTTGTCATCAGAATCATCAGAATATGTAAAATAAGAGCCGCTGCCGCAGCCAATATAAGGCCTTGTAGGATTTGAGGTGTATACTCGATCTGAAAAGCCGAAAATATAGCGCAAGGAGTGATAAGGTACAATGATATAATGGAAATACTCTTACTGTCTTCCACCCGGATCACCTTGGCCCTGACCAGAATGGCGCCCATGACCATCATCAAAAACAGAGATAATATCTTTTTTGCCAGTATAAATCCAATCATACACGCCGTGCCTTTATTCGAATCCGAACATAATCCACAAACCATTTTCCATTATGATAAAGCACCGGTCTCAACATATCCACCGTCTCATGGATTATGGCATCCTGTATTTCTGTATCCATATTTTCAAAGGGCTTTTTCACAAACATGCGAATCCAGTCTTCTAGACCATTTTCTGTCTGCTGCTCCGTCGGCCGATCAAACAGAACGGCATATTCCACCCTTAAACCAAACTTTTCCAAAATCGGTGAATATTCGCCAATGGATGGAAAATAAAAGGTTCTTGGATAAACCAGGCCGCGTTTTGCAAAGTTTTTCTCCAATGTGGAGTGTATCGCTTCCGCACAGCCCTTCCCACCAAATTCACACACCAACTGTCCACCCGGTTTTAACTGACTGGAAATATGTTCAATCATCTGCTCCTGTTTATCGCTATCAATCCAGTGGAAAACCGCATTGGAAAAGATAACATCCGCCTTGTCGGACAACTCAAATTTCAGAGCATCCGCCACTTTAAAATCCAGCTCCGGATGAAGGCTTTTTGCCGTCCCGATCATGTCTGCCGACGCATCCACTCCCAGGACCTGATAATTCCTTTCTGCCAGCTTTTCCGTCAATGTGCCGTTACCGCAGCCTAAATCTACCGCCAAGCTTCCAGCTTTGGCATCAATCAATTCCAGAACATCTTCCCCGTATTTATGGACAAAAGAAAAATTATCCGTGTAACCCTTCGCATCCCATTGAATATTCATCGTCTGCCCCCCGCTATTCCTCTGTTGTCACATTTTCATTCCGGCGAATTACCGGCGCATATTCATAGGGTTCAAGGAAACGCCGCTCATACTCTTCTCTCAATTCTTTCCGGAATTTCGGATGGGCGACCTTTATCAATGCCCGTGCTCTTTCTTTCAAAGTTTTTCCTTTGAGCAGGGCAATGCCATACTCAGTAATAACATAGTGAACATCATTTCGGGAGGTGGTCACAGCCGCTCCCTGATCCAAAAACGGCACAATACGGCTGATCGTTCCGCCCTTGGCTGTGGAAAGCATGGCAATGATACTCCGACCACCATTACTCATGGCTGCACCGCGCACAAAATCCACCTGACCGCCGACACCACTGAACTGTCTCAATCCAATACTTTCACTGGCTACCTGTCCCATTAAATCCACCTGAATACAACTGTTGATGGAAACCACATTGTCATTCTTTGCAATTACCACAGGATCATTGACATAATCCACCGGGTTCATGGAAATTTCCGGATTATCGTCGATAAAATCATAGAGTCGGCGGGTTCCCATTACGAAAGTAATCACACTTCGCCCTGGTTCCACTTTCTTTCTCTTATTATTAATAATACCGGCTAACATCAGATCAACAATACCATCAGAAGCCATCTCTGTGTGGAGTCCCAGATCTTTTTTATCCCATAAAAACGGAAGCACAGATTCCGGAATCGAACCAATACCAAGCTGAAGACAGTCACCGTCTTTAATCAAGGTCGAACAGTATTTGCCTATTTTTTGTTCTAAAATACTTACTTTCGCCGGCTGCTGCTCCAGAATCGGCTGGGAATGTTCCACAATAAAATCGATATCACGAACATGAATCAGGTTCCCACCGAAGGTTCTCGGCATAAACTCATTGACCTGGGCAATAACGATCTTGGCACTGTCGGCCACCGGCTTTGTATAATCACTGGATGTTCCAAAGGAACAGAAACCATGTTTATCCGGAACACTGACCATGACCAGCGCCACATCCACCGGAAGCTCCGTGCGGAAAAACTTAGGAATCTCATGGAAAAATCCCGGACTATAATTGGCATATCCCTGGGCCACCGCTTCCCGCGTTCCTGCTCCAAGGAAAAAACCATTAAAAGTAAAATGACCTTTCATTTCAGGCCGTGTATATTTACCTTCTCCCAGAGAAACAAGATGACAAATTTCGACATTTTCATACATCTCATAATTTTCCACCAATGTATCGATCAAATATGTAGGCTCGCCGGCCGCATGTCCGGTCACCACCCGGTCACCGCTTTTAATATAGCCAATGGCCTCTTTTGCCAATACGACTTTCGAATTATAAATATCTTTCCAATCTTGAATATTCATATCTTCCACCCCCTGTTATTTATTATTATATTTCACCCCCAAACCAAACACAAGCAGAAACTGCCCCGATTCTGCCATGTCGAAAAAAAATACAGTCAAACAATCCGATCGTCTGACTGTATTCCGCTCATCGTCTGGCCGCTTTGGCCCGTAATGTGGACAAATTATCTAACGCCTTATTAAGCGTTTCACCCTGTTTTGCAAAATGGAATCTTATGAGATGATTCACATCCTCTTTAAAAAAGCTGGAGCCGGGTACAGCGCCAACGCCAACCTCGCTGGCCAGCCATTCACAGAATTGCACATCATCCTTTACCCCGAATTCGGACACATCCATTAAGACATAATAAGCGCCCTGGGGCTCTGTAAATGTAAATCCCAGATTTTTAAGTCCCCCCACAAAAAGATTTTTCATGTGGGTATAATGAGCCTGAAGCTCTCTGTAGTAATCGTCGCCGAAATTCAATCCGACAACGGCTGCTTCCATCAAAGGGGCCGCCGCTCCCACCGTCAGGAAATCATGAACCTTTTTCACCCGATCCGTGATCTCCGGCGGAGCAATGACATAACCTAAACGCCATCCGGTAATAGAATAGGTTTTTGAAAGAGAATTGCAGACAATGGTCCGCTCCCGCATTCCCGGTAAAGACGCCAGGTAAGTGTGCCGATTTGGTTCGTAGATAATGTGTTCATAAACCTCATCCGTAATCACATAAGCATCATACTTCTTGGCCAAATCCGCGATAATCTCCAACTCAGCTTTGCTAAATACCTTACCGCAGGGATTAGATGGATTACACAGGATCATAATCCTGGCGCCCTGTTTAAAGGCCGCCTCCAGCACATCCCCGTCGAAGGTAAATTCGGGCGGCGTCAGAGGCAGATAAATTGGCTCTGCACCCGAAAGAATCGTATCTGCACCATAATTTTCGTAGAAAGGAGAAAAAATAACAACTTTATCCCCCGGATCTGCCACCGCCATCATGGCCGCCATCATGGCTTCTGTACTGCCGCAGGTGACTACGATCTCCCTATCCGGGTCTGTCTGTATCCCCGAAAAATGGGCAATTTTTCTCGCCAGAGCCTCTCTGAAATTTTGCGCGCCCCAGGTCAGCGCATATTGGTGAGGTCCCTGACCAGCCACCTCGGCCAGCCGGTCCGTAATCTCCTTTGGCGGTTCAAAATCAGGAAATCCCTGAGACAAATTCACCGCGCCATATTTATTTGAAATCCGGGTCATCCGGCGGATGACCGAGTCTGTAAAATTTGCTGTCCGCTTACTTAATGTCTTCATACTTCAATGCCAACCTTTTCATGCCAAGCCTCCATGGCAAATTTCTATGCCAGATAAGACTTATGATTATTTAAAATTCCTTTCTCATCCAGTGAAAACTTCACCTGACGCATGGTCTTCAAAACCAACTCCGGAGTTTCCTCAAGGAAGTATGGACGTTTACTCAGGCCAATGCCATGTTCGCCGGAAGTCAGCCCGCCCAGGACATAGGCATGATGGTACAGAGCTACCATATTATCATGAAGTCCCCTTTCCCAGGTTTCATCGTCCCGGTCCCCCCGGACAACGCACAGATGGACATTTCCGTCGCCTGCATGTCCAAAACGAATGAGCTGCATGCCGCTCTTCTTCTCCTGCTCACCGACAAACTGAATAAAAGCATCCACCTTACTGATCGGAACGACCAGATCCACCGGCTCCTGCTCAGAAACAGCCTCCACCGCTTTCACAAGGGAACCCCTCATTTTCCAGATTCGGTCCGATTCCTCCGGATCATCCAGAACAATAAATTCCATGGCTCCGTTTTCCAGCGCAAGTTTTCTTGCCTTTTCAATATGTAAATCCACCTCTTCCGGTTCTCCGTCGAAAGTGAGTATAATATACGCCCCGGCTTCCGGACACGGGAAGGAAGTTCCGGTAAAATCCTCACCGAGCTTCGCCACGCCGCGCTCCACGAATTCCACAGCCGTCGGCCCCACATTGCCCTTTAATAAGGCCAAAACACTGGATGTTCCCGTTTTAATGTCCGGATAAGGCACCAAAACGCTCAGAGACGTCTGCGGCTTCGGAATCAGTTTCAAAATACATTTTGTAATGACCGCCAATGTTCCTTCCGAGCCGACGATCAGGTTCTTCAGAGACAGGCCGCTGGCATCCTTTACATTTTTACTGCCTACGGTAATTACGTCTCCATTAGCTAAAACCAGCTCCAGTCCCCGCACATAATCCCGGGTCACACCGTATTTCACAGCCCGCATACCGCCGGCATTGGTACTGATATTTCCCCCAATAGAAGACTGTTTTTCGCCCGGATCCGGCGGATAAAACAACCCCCGTTCTTCCACATATTTCTGAAAATCTTCCAAAAATATTCCAGGTTCTACCACTGCAATCATGGTATCCTCGTCGAGTTCCAGAATATGGTTCATGCGAGATACATCTAAAACAATGCCTCCTCTCTGCGGCACTGTGGAGCCGACCAGATTGGTCCCTGCGCCCCTCGGCGTCACCGGGATATCATTTTCCCAGGCATATTTCATAATCCGGCTGACTTCCTCGGTAGATACGGGGAAAACCACCGTATCCGCACAGCCTTTCAAACGTCCGAGAACGTCGCTCTGGTATTTTTCGTCAATATTTTCGGTAATACACCGTTCCCTGTCTTTAATAATGTCATGTATTGATGTCATTTCTTATCACTCCCATGCCGGTACAAAAAATCCTTTAAATACATCCTGGAAAATCTGTTTTGTCGACTCAGACTGGAATGCTTCGACAATTCTCTTATATACCGGGTTATCTTTATCTTCACTGCGTACTGCGATCAGGCAGAAATAACTGTCATCATCATAATCCTTTTCAAAGAAAATGCCGTCTTCCTGTGGATCCAGGCCGCAATCCAGCGCATAGTTTCCATTGATGACCGCCGCTGTGACATCCGGCAGCATAGAATAAATATTGGAAGCATCCGCCTCAACAAATTCAACCTGAACATTATAAGTTTCAATATCAGAAACTTCCGGATTTGCTCCTGCATCATCTTTTAATTTAATGATGCCTGCAGATTCCAAAAGCTTTAACGCGCGGCCGCCATTGGAAGCATCTCCAGGAATGGCAATGGTATCGCCGTCTTTCAATTCAGAAACATCACTGATCTTATCCGAATACAGATTCATGGCAATAATAAAGGTATCGCCGATAGCACTGATATCATATCCCTGTATCTCAACTTCATTGTTAAAATAAGCATGATGCTGAAAAGCGTTCATTTCAATATCCCCGCTGTCCAATGCCGCATTCGGCAGTGAAAAGTCAGAGAACTGAACAAGTTCAATATTGATTCCCTCATCCTTTAATTCTTCAGCAATCGGATTCCATATTTCTTCATAAATAGCTCCGGTCAGGCCAACTCTGACGGTCACTTCTTCCTGAGCGGCCGTTGTCTCGCCACTTTCTTCAGATGACGCGGATTCTGCAGCTGCCGCTGTGGTCTGTGTGTTTCCTGAGCTGCCGCAGGCCGTCAGGCCCAATACCAGTGCCGCTGTCAATGCGCAAGTGCGTAAAATATTCTTTTTCATGTTCATTTCCTCCTCTAAATTGTGGGTAGTGTCAAAAACTACCTGTTTTTTATTGTTTTAATCTATTAAAAACCTTGA
>ENA-UOJC01000286-UOJC01000286.1-human-gut-metagenome-genome-assembly--contig:-C104-NODE-286-length-92935-cov-12.258947_pt1 | contig 92935 bp, 95 predicted proteins | sample MGYA00242339_ERZ723886 | MGnify/ENA metagenome assembly ERZ723886 | reverse complement strand
AACATTACATCATGACTGGCGGCTCATTTGTGGCGAATGAAAAGACAGTTATGATGAAGGAGGGATGCCCTCAAACCTACCGTAACTGTCAACCACATTCCCACAAAAGGAGCCTTGTATGGAACTGACTTATACCCAATGCGGCGACTATTTCATCCCCGCCCTTGTGTTATCGGATGCTAAAGAGTACCATATCGGGAAATATGGCCGATTGCGCCGTTCCTACTTAAAAGAACACCGGCCCATTCTGTATGCCGATCTCATTGTCACCGAAAAGCTGTTTCCACACTTGGAGGAAATCGACACCGCCTGCCGGGAGCGGCTGGAAATCATTGAAAAAGCCATGATGCAGCAAGAGAGCATCACAGAAGCCCTGAAAGCTGCCGACCAGATGGCATGGGTACACTCCATGAACTCCATCCACAACAGGGCCGAGGAAATTGTCTTGGCTGAGCTGGTCTACTGTTGAGGGAGGGAACGCAATGATTTTGGAAGCTATGTATAATGGAGAGTTTTATCCCTGTGAAACCGTTGTTCCTATGTCCCCGGAATACCGCAAGGCGGTCCAAACCTGTGCGGCGTTGATGGAGCAACTATCCCAGCGGCTCAGCAAAGAGGACTATGCGCTGGTGGAAGAACTCCGGGCACAGAACGCTATCGCTCAGTGCGAGGAAAGCGAGAGCCACTTCAAGTATGGCTTTTCTGCGGGGCTGATCGTCCAGCAGGAAGCCCATGAACATCTGCTAAATAAGTGGTAGCAAAAACCCATAGTCCGCCTGAACCGTAATCCCTCGGTTCAGGCGGACTTGTCGTTGTTGGGTGGATTTGTTCACATTCTTATGATAAAAATACGTAAAGTTCACATTTTTGTTATTGACTACACGGTCTATATTTTGCTATAATAGACCGTATAGTCAACAATAAACAACAGGAGGCTGAGAATGAAAAAACAAGAAAAAACTCAGAAAACCAAAGAACGTATTCTTGCGGCTGCCATTAAAGAATTTGGGAGTAAAAGTTACGATGCAGCCTCAGTCAATAGCATCTGTGAGGCAGGGCAAATTCCCAAAGGGTTGATATATCACAATTTTAAGGGGAAAGATGAACTGTATTTGCTTTGTGTAAAAAACTGTTATGATGAAATGACTGCGGCTTTGAAAGCACAGCCTTTTGAGATTCGGGATGCTAAAGAAGGATTGCAAAACTTCCTGATGATTCGACAGAGATTTTTCCAAGACAATCCGCACTATGCTAATATTTTTTTCAATGCGGTCTTACAACCGCCAAAGCATCTGGTTCAGGAACTTACTGAGTTGCGCAGCGGTTTTGATGAGTATTTCAGTCAATGCTATCTTGCTGTTTTGGATTGCCTGACTTTACGGAACGGGATTACTAAAGGAATGGCACTGAAATACTTTTTAGGTGCCAGTGAAATGTTCAATAGCTATTTTCAAAAAAAAGCCGAACAAAACGGTGACTATCGGGAACTGATTGATGACCATGAGGGCAGATTGTCTGCTATCTTTGATATTATGCTCTATGGTGTCGCAAAGGAGCCAACGGAGAAGCATCATGAAGATTCAAGAAAAAGCATTTACATTTAATGACTTGGTATCCAGCGATGATACAGAAAGTTTTTTAGCGTCCGCACTTCCGTTCCAAAAGCTGATGATGCAGTATCGATGCGCAATGCTGGAAGTGCAGACAAAATTTGAAGTTTTTGATAACGAGCTTTCTCTTTATGGGGATCGGAACCCGATAGAAACCATATCCTGTCGGATGAAGCGCCCGGTAAGTATTGTAGAAAAGCTGAAGCGGAAAGGGTTGGATATTTCTATTCAGAATATTCAGGAGAATATTTTTGATATTGCCGGAATTCGTGTGATTTGCTCCTTTCCGGAAGATATTTATATCCTTGCAGGAAAAATCTGCCAGCAGGATGACATCCGCTTGATTAAGAAGAAAGATTACATACAAAGCCCAAAAGCAAATGGTTATCGAAGTCTCCATCTTATTTTGGAAGTTCCCGTTTTTTTGCGGAGGAAAAGAAGTGGATGCCAGTCGAAGTCCAGTTCCGGACAATCGCAATGGATTTTTGGGCAAGTATTGAACATAAACTTCGATACAAAAAGAATCTTTCCGAATCTATCTCCACAGATATTTCGGAGGATCTGCGTCAATGTGCAGAGGAAATACACAAAATGGATTTGCGTATGCAAGCCATTAACCAAAGAATGGAGCGTTCAACTGTAACAGGCTCCTGTCAGGAAAGGTCAGGTGAAGCGAAATGATTCTGTCATTTCTCAGGCTATTGCTTACCATAGGAATTGCTTTTCTTGTGGGTAAGCTCATTTCTAAAGTGAAACTACCGTCCATATTGGGGTGGCTAATCACGGGAATGGTTTTAGGTCCTCACGCACTCTCGCTTATGAACCAGCCACTTCTGGACGCACAGTGGTATCAGACAATCGTTCATATCCTTGAGTGCGGCGTCGGTTTGATGATCGGAACCGAGCTTGTCTGGAACAAAATAAAACGGTCAGGAAAGGCAATTGTAATTACCACACTGACACAATCATTGGGTACTTTTTTTGTTGTGTCACTGGTTTTCGGTATTGTATTCTATATATCGAACATCCCAGTATATCTGGCATTTATTTTTGGCGGCATTGCACTTGCAACAGCACCGGCTCCGGCATTATCCATTGTCCGGGAATTCAAGACTACGGGACCAGTTACCAAAACTTTAATCCCCATGGCAGCATTGGATGATATTGTAGGCTGTATTGTCTTTTTCACAACGATTGCGATTGTTGCAGGGAATCTTTCTGCCGGTGATTTACCCGCATACATGATTGCGCTTGTTGTTGTTCTCCCCCTGCTCATTGGCGTTGTAACGGGTTTGGCAGCTGGCTTCGTGTTGAAAAAAGAACGAAGCAAATCGGTCACCCTGATGCTGCTGATCGCCATGATTATTGTGGCTTCCGCTGTGGGGTTTATTTTTAACACCTTGGTGCTGCCCCGCCCTGTTTTGAATTTTATGCTGATTGGCATGGCGTTTTCGGCAACCTTTTCTAATATGGTTTCAGAGACACGCCTGGAGCAAATCATGGAGGGCTTCAATCCCATTTTGGGCATCGCCATGATCGTCGTGATTCTGAATCTCGGCGCTCCTCTGGATTATCACTTAATTCTTGGTGCTGGTCTGTTTACCGCTATTTATATTCTGGCAAGAGCGGCAGGAAAATATTTCGGTGCATATTTTGGAGCAAGCATTACAAGATGCCCCGAAACTGTAAAGAAATATCTTGGCCTTACACTTTTACCTCACTCTGGTGTTTCTCTGGTATTTACAGGTATCGCCGTTTCTGTTTTGGCTGCGCCGGCTCCTGAGTGTGCCAAGATTGTGCAGGGAACCATTGCGGCAGCGGCTGTGATTAACGAGATTATTGCCGTAATCACAGCAAAAAAAGGATTTGAATGGGCTGGCGAATTGAACGGTTCAACAGACAGAAGTGAAGATGAAATGCAGCATACAATTATTACAGTCAGTAGACAACATGGAAGCGGAGGGCGAGAAATCGGCAGAAAGGTAGCAGAACAGCTGGGAATTCCTTTCTATGATCGGGAGATTATTGAGCAGGCGGCTCAGGACAGTAATATTGACATCAGCTTTTTTGAGAACAGTGAAACAAAAGATGCTGGGAGTTTGATTTACGACCTTTCTGCGGGCAGCCATGTCATACTTCCAATTACCGATAGGGTATATTTGCAGCAAGTAAAAACAATTCGTGATATCGCTGCAAAAGGCGGATGTGTAATTGTGGGACGTTGTGCAGATGCAATCTTAGCGGATAATCCCCATGTCCTCCGGGTATTTATCTATGCGGATTCTAATGCAAGGCGAAAACGTATTGAAGCAGTCTATCATGAGACAACGGATACTTTAGATAAGCTGGAGAAAAAACGTTGTTCCTATTATCAGCACTACACGGGAAAACGATTTGGTGATGCAGGAAATTATGATATCTGTCTGAATAGTGGCTCCCTTGGTTTGGACGAGTGTGTGAAAACAATTTGCTCTGCCTATTGTAACCATGTGGGCGCAAACGTCAAGAAGAATTGAAGTTGAATAAAATACAACACAAAATGACTGCTCATAGAAATAGGTTCCATGGGCAGTCGTTTTGTGTTCTAAAGAAAATATTAGATAAAACACCCTTGACAAATCTCTTTCCAGAAAGCCATGTTGGAGGATTATGCCAGACGAAATGGTTTTCCTAACCCCACTCATTTCACAGACGATGGAATCTCAGGCACCCGTTTTGATCGCCCCGGATTTAACGCCATGATGGAGGAAGTCGAGGCTGGCCGTGTAGAGGCTATCATCATCAAGGATATGAGCCGGTTGGGGCGCGACTATCTCAAAGTCGGACAGATTATGGAGATTCTGCGAGTAAAGGGTGTGCGCCTGATTGCCATTAACGATGGTGTGGACAGTATCAACGGGGATGATGATTTTACCCCATTCCGCAACATCATGAACGAATATTATGCGCGGGACACCAGCAAGAAAATCAAATCCGTATTTAAGGCAAAAGGCATGAGCGGCAAGCACCTGACCGGCACTGTCATTTACGGTTATTTGTGGGACGAGAAACGGGAACACTGGATTGTGGACGAGGAAGCTGCCGCCGTTGTCAGACAAATTTTCCGGTTGACAATGGAGGGCTCCGGTCCCTATCAAATCTCACAGCTTTTGAAACAGCAGAAAGTTGAAATCCCATCCGTCCATCTTGCCCGGTATGGCGAGGGCGTGAACAAAAATAAAACGGTCAAGGACATTTATGGCTGGGGGTCGTCCACTATCGTCAATATTCTGAAAAAGCGTGAATATTTAGGCCATACCATCAATTTCAAGACCCGCAAGCATTTTAAGGACAAGAAAAGCCACTATGTTGATGAAAGCGAATGGACGATTTTTAAGAATACCAATGAAGCGATCATAGATCAGGAAACCTTTGACAATGTGCAGCGCATCCGAGCGAATGTGAAGCGATACCCGGACGGCTGGGGCGAGGCGGCCCCGCTCACCGGTTTGCTCTATTGTGCCGATTGCGGCGCAAAAATGTATGTCCACCGCATGAACAATGGCAGGCGCATTTCACAGTATACCTGTTCCAATTACAGCAAAACGCCGGTTGGCGTCCTCTGCCCCACACAGCACCGGATCAACGAGAGTACGGTTCTGACCCTTGTTTCCGATATGCTCCGGGTGATTGGAGAGTATTCTAAGAACAACCGCGCCGAATTTGTGCGGACAGTTCAGGAGACACAGGAGGAACAGCAGGCCAGCGACATTTCCAAGAAGAAAAAGCGGCTGGCAGCGGCGCAGAAACGCGCCGGGGAACTGGAAAAGCTGATGTGCCGGATTTATGAGGACAACGTGTTAGGCAAGCTGCTGGATGTCCGGTATGCCGCTCTTGACGCACAGTATGCACAGGAGCAAAATGAACTTGCCGGGGAGATTGCGGCACTGGAAAAGGCAATCGGCAGCTATGAGCAGACCCGGAAATCTGCAGAAAAGTTTATTGCGCTGATTGATAAGTACGAAAACTTTGACAGCCTGACAACGGCCATGCTCAATGAGTTTGTAGAGAAAATCCTTGTGCATGAACGCGCCCGGAAAGGCAGCGTTGAAACCACACAGGCGATTGAGATTTATTTTAACTTTGTCGGGAAGTATGTGCCGCTCCATTTCGGGGAAGTCGATTTGACCCCGGAGGAATTGGAAGCCCTGCGGAAGAAAGAGGAACGCAAGGACAGGCTTCATCAGAACTATTTGAAGCGGAAAGCCAGCGGCGCGCAGAAACGGTACGAGGACAAGATCAAGGCAAAGAAAAAAGCGGCAATGGATGCTAAGAAAGCGGCTATCCGGGCGGAGGATATGGCAAGAGGCGTGTTTATCCCGGTCAGCCAGCTACCGAAGCAGGAACCGCAGAAAGCACCGGGGCAGACCCGCGCCGCCGTATGACAAAGGAGAATTTCACATGAAAGAATTAACTTATACCCATGTTGGAGACTACTACATCCCCGATCTGAAGCTGGCCGGGCAGCCGGAGCAGCCCATCGGCAAGTATGGCCGTATGCGGCTGCGGTATTTGAAAGACCACCGCTCCGCCTTATATAGCAGCCTGTTACTGACAGAAAAGCTTTATCCTCACTTGTTGCAGATCGACGAGGCAGCAAACGAGCGCATGGATATTCTCATGCCGCAGTTTATGAAAGCCGCCGGTGTGACCGAGGAACTGAAAGCTGCCGATCAAATGAAGTGGGTTAGAATGATGAACGCATTAAAAACACAGGCAGAGGAAATCATACTATCAGAACTGATTTTTGATTAGTCTTTGCAGACCGAAGTTGCAGCCAAAACTTTGGTCTGCTTTTATGTTCCGTCTAAAATATTTTCCACCTTGTATTCTTCGAGCAAAAGAAATATAATGATAAAGTCGGAGGTGTAAACATGGACTACATGACTTTGAAAGAAGCAAGTGATAAATGGGGCATTTCGCCCCGGCAGATAAATTATTATTGTGCCGCAGGACGCATTCCCGGCGCTGTTAAAATGGCAACGATCTGGCTCGTTCCAAAAACTGCCGAAAAACCGATTGACGGTAGAACAAGACAAGGGAGGACGAAAGATGAATCCTTATAAAATTTTGATAACCGAGGATAATTCTGTCATACAATCGGAACTTCGTACACTTTTAGCTGGAAACGGTTACGATGTATTTGTCGTCACCGACTTTTCAAGAACAATTCAACAAGTAAAAGAAAAAGCCCCGCACTTGATACTGTTGGATATAAAACTCCCACAGGACAATGGCTTTTCCCTTTGCTCTCAAATTCGCAGTTTTTCTAATGTCCCCATTATCTTTGTTACAAGCTGTAATACAGATATGGACGAGCTAAACAGTATTATGTTAGGTGGGGATGCTTTCATTACCAAACCATATAATACAGCGATCCTTTTAACAAAAATAGCATCCCTATCAGGTGTCCGGCGGACAAAAGCAGCGCTGCGCTTGTGCCAGAGCCATCATCGATCAGCCCAAGCTAATCTTGGCCGATGAACCTACTGGGGCCTTAGACAGCCATTCGTCTCAAATGCTCCTTAGCACCATGCAGAGCATCAATGAACAGTTGGGAACCACGATTTTGATGGTGACACACGATGCTTTTTCTGCCAGCTATGCCAAACGTATTCTATTCCTGCGAGACGGGGTAATCTTTACCGAGATTTTGAAAGGTCAGGACACCCGCAAGATATTCTTTGAAAAGATACTGGACGTTCTCACCATGATGGGAGGAGGACAAACCAATGTACGCTAAGCTATTCCGAAACAACATCAAGAAAGCGTTGCGGGACTATGTGATCTATTTCTTTACTCTCGTTATCAGCAGTACGTTGTTTTTTGCGTTTCTATCCCTGACAAGCCGGTACAATGACATTTTGGGCGGGAATGGAAACTATTCCCTTGCACTATTCCAAAACACGATCCGATACGCAGTATTGGCGATTTCCCTCATCTTTGTTGCGCTGATCCGCTACATCAACAATTATATGCTGAAGCAGCGCAGCCGGGAGTTTTCCGTCTATATGATTCTCGGCATGGAGCAAGGCACCGTACTTTTCGTAATGTGAAATAAATGATAAATAATTACTAATCTGCCGCACGACGGCAAAAGAAAAAAGCCGTCGTACAGCAGAGGGATTTTTATGCGCCTACACATTTTTACGGCGGCTTTGAGAAAAATCAAGGCCGCTGTTTCTTTTGCCCTCAAATAAATTGATGTGCTGGCAGTTTCGGCGGCTTTAGGAGGGAGCTGCCATGACACAACTTGACCGCCGACAAATTCTGACGATGTTTGCGCTACCGTCAAAAAAAGCCAGACCGCTCAATGGGAACAGTCTACTGGTAAGTGCAAAAATTGTCGCATTTTAACTGAATATCATGCTTTTAGCGCTCGAATAGCCTTTTGCTGTCCGGGCGTTTTTCTATACTTTCCCCGGTGTCGCTCTCCGCCTGTTCCGTTCAGATTTTTTCAAAAAATTCTGAACGGAGGAAAGGTAGATGGAAGTCACCATCAATTATAACGGACAAGCTCTGACCGTAGAGGTCACAATCGAGGTTTACGAGTACCTTGACCGCGCCGATCACAAGGAAGAAAATCTCGCCCATGAACAGCGGCGGCATTGGGACGGACGGGAGTTTGACGAGTACATAGCTTTTACCGAGGGCGTGGGGGCAAAACACGCCGCTGGGGCACCTGCTATAACTCTCTGGATGCTTGTGACTGGCTGGAACGGGAATACCTGATCGACCCGACATCCACGGAGGAAATCATTCTGCGCCAGGAAGAACAATTACAGGTCTATGAGGCCCTGACCCACCTGACACCGATACAGGCCCGACGCATCTACCAACGCTACATAGCGGATAAAAGCTGCGCTGAGATTGCCGATGCCGAGGGCGTGAGCCGGATTGCCGTCTATAAGACGATCACAAGCGGCCTAAAAAATCTAAAAGAAGTCTATGAGTTGCTCCACTGGCGGGAATGAGGTGGCGGCCATGCAGATCATCAACATGAAAAAATACTACTACCCGCTTTTCACGAAAGACACATTTGTTGAGGTTTCCGACGAGGTGGCCGAAGCCCTTTTGCTCATGCACAGGGAGGAAAACAACCGCATCCGAAAGATGTATTACCATAAGGCGTATTTCTCCCTTGACCGGGAGGACGGGATTGAAAATGACGCGCTGTGTGGTTTTGAGAAATCCCCGGAGGAAATCTTCATGGAGCAGGAAGAAGAACGGTTTTTCCTGCTGACACTGAAGCGGTTGGACGAGACGCTTTCCCATCTCACACCGGCACAGGAGCGGCGAATCCGCGCCCGGTATCTGTCCGGTAGAAAAGCTCAGGAGATTGCAGACGCCGAGGACGTAAACGTCAGCGTGATCTATGAATCTTTGCGGAGCGGGTTAAAAAATCTGCAATGCTATTTTGTCAAAAAGAAATGGAGGGAATTTGAAGAATGAAAGCACTGGAACAGGCAAAAGCCGAGCAGGAAAAGGTGCAGCGGAAAATCAGGCAGCTTGAGAACCACCAGAAGATCCTGATGAACAAGAAAACAGATGCGGAGCGCAGGGCGAGGACGCGCCGCCTGATCGAGCATGGAGCGATTCTGGAAAGTATTTTCCCTGCCCTTGCCGGTCTATCCGGCGAGGAAGTCAAGGCGTTTCTGCTGACACTTTCCCGCCTGCCGGGAGTGCCGGAACTTCCGAAAAACGAGCCGAAAAGCGGAAATACGGAATAACTATGGAGATTCCAAGGGCGCACTTATACACCGTTACCGGTGGGTGCGCCCTACCGGGGGCTGTTGCGTACTACGTCCGCGATGGGGAGCTACTCTCCCCAAACCCCTTGTGCGCCCCGCGCAGCCAAACACCCGCTTTGCGGCTGTTCGTTTCCCCGGAGCTGATATATCCATCACCGAAAGGAGGTCTTACCTATCGCTATTTTTCATTGTCCTGTCTCCATCATCCAGCGCAGTAAAGGCCGGTCTGCCGTAGCTGCCGCCCCATGCCCCGCCGGAATTTCAAGACCGCTCTATCCTCTGGAACAGTGTAGAACAGATTGAGAAAGCAAAGGACAGCCAGCTTGCCCGCGAGATCGAAGTTGCCTTGCCGATTGAGTTGTCCAGAGAGCAGCAGTTAGCCCTGATCCGCTCCTTTGTCAAAGACAACTTTGTGGACAAAGGAATGTGCGCGGATTTTGCCATCCATGACCGGGGAACCGGCAACCCCCCGCCCACATTATGCTGACGATTCGCCCGCTGAAAGAAAACGGTGAATGGGGTGCAAAGTGCCGCAAGGTCTATGATCTGGACGGGCGGGGTCAACGCATCCCGGACGGAAAAGGCGGCTGGAAGAATCACCGGGAGGATACGGTTGACTGGAACGACCACGGTAAAGCCGAAGTCTGGCGAAAAGCCTGGGAAATCTATGCAAACCGGGCGCTGGAGGCTGCCGGGAGGCCGGAGCGCATCGACCACCGCAGCTATAAGCGTCAGGGTATTGCTAAAATCCCCTCTGTCCACATAGGTGTTGCCGCCACCCAGATGGAGAAGCGAGGCATCCAAACGGAGAAAGGAAACGTCAACCGTCAGATTGCCGCAGACAATAAGCTGCTGAAAGAAATCAAAGCCCGCATTACCCGGCTTTACAACTGGTCTAAGGAAGAAGCTGCCAAGCCGCAGGGCAAAGAAAGCATTATGACGCAGCTATGGCAGGCACAGCATGAAATGAACCGCAGTTTTGCCCGCTCTAACTATGGCAAGGCAAAAGCCTTGAAGCAGAGCGCCGCCTTGTTTAATTTCCTGCACAGTAACGGTATCACTTCCATGCAGCAGCTTCATGAAAAAATCTCTGCCATGAACACTGCCTACTATGATTTGCGCGGCCAGATCGTCAGTGGGGAACGCCGGATGAAGGCGTTGGACGAGCATTTGAAGATGTGGGCGCAATATGAAAAATACAAAGGAACCCGCCGCCAGCTTGACAAGGTGAAGCCCAGTAAGCGGGAATTATTCGAGCAGCGCCACAGCGCAGAGCTTGCTTTGTATGAGGCCGCCGCCCGGTATCTGGAAAATCTGAAAGCCAGCGGCGAGCAGATCACGCCAAGGAAATGGCAGGCTGAAATGGATAAACTGGCCGCACAGAAAGATTTGCAGTACCAGCAGATGAAAGGCCATGCGGGATGAGATCAAGGCTGTGGAGAGTTTGAGAAAAGCCGCTGAACAGCTTGCCAAGACCGAGCCGACCGCGAAAAAAGAGGAACATGAGTTATAAGCATAGCAAAACCGCCGTACAGAAAAATCTTCCATACGGCGGCCTGTGCTTTCATTTTCCGAACAAATCGCTGTGTGTCCCGGTACGGGCCAGCGTCAGTACCAGTATATCGTCCTCAATGCGGTAGACCAATAACCAATCCGGCTGGATATGACATTCCCTGTGTCCTACCCAATTCCCTGACAGCGCATGGTCTTTGTTCTTTTCCGGCAGAGTTTCGCCCCGCGATAAAGCCCTGATAATATCATCCAGCAGCTCAATATTTAGGTGGCGCTTCAATGCCAGCTTATAGTCTTTTTTGAACTGTGTCGTCCAAACAATATCACGGTTCATCGTTTCAGCTCCCGGAGTGCTTCTTCTACATCGGAGTAGTGCTTCACGCTGGGATCACGCGCGATACGTTCCGCTTCCAGCATGGCTGCAATCGTTTCCTTGTTGGGCTGTTCCAGCTTGACTTCAAAGGGAAAACCGCCGACACGGAGAGACTGACGCAGAAACACATTGATTGCAGTGGTCAGATTCATGCCCAACTCGCCATAAAGCGTTTCGCACTGTTTTTTGATGTCGCTGTCCATACGGACGCTGAAATTTGTCGTGCTTGCCATAGTATCAACCCCTTTCGCATTTCATTGCACCTATAGTATATGCAATTTGCAACGCAAAATCAACTCAATAGACGTAAAATTCACAAAAATTTAAGGAGGAAATATGACAGAAATCATTTTGACTATCACAATCACACTTCCAATCCCGGAGCCGCCCACACCAGCCAGGGCAAAAAAAGCCGAAACTGGTTCTTGCAAGAGAGCAGCCGCCTATGTGCCGCCGCCATGTGCGCTATGAAACAAAAGCAGCATGATTCTATCCCCGTCATGGACTACCGGCAATACCGGCGGGCGCGGCGGTTGGTTCATGAGTGCTGTAACTATGATTTCGGCAACTGTATCGCGCTGGACAATGGGGAGGAATGTGTCTGCGTCCAGAGCATTTCCTATTCCCTGCTGTGCAAATGGTTCCGGGCGGCGGTGCTGCCGCTGGACAAGGAACTGGAAGCAGCCCTGTTCCACCGGCTGGACAGAAAACGGTGCTGCGCGTGCAACGCTTATTTTCTCCCCGGTTCCAACCGCGCCAAATACTGCCCGAAGTGTGCCGCCACCATGAAGCGAATCCGGGCCGCCGAGCGCAAGCGGAAACAAAGGGCTAAATGTCACGCTTTAGGAGCTGAAAAGTCCTTGTAAATCAAGCACTTTTTCAAGGGTGTCAAAGGGTATGCGATACATTTATCCTCTTGCCCCCAAAACGGCCCTTAAAATGCGTACAGGCCCCATGACAGACCAAAGGAGAGCAACCCATGTCAGACAATCGAAAATATTACTACTTGAAACTGAAAGAGAACTTTTTTACAGACGAAAAGATGGTGATTCTGGAAAGTATGCAGGATGGGCTATTCTACTCCAACCTGTTGCTGAAAATGTATCTCATGTCGCTGAAACACAACGGCGTTCTCATGCTGAATGACCGGCTGCCCCACACGCCCCAGACCATAGCGACCTTTACCCGCCACCAGATCGGAACCGTAGAACGGGCGATCAAGGTTTTTCTAGAATTGGGGATTGTGGAGATATTGACAGACGGAGCTTATTACATGGCCGACATCCAGCTTTTGATCGGCCAGTCCTCTACTGAGGGGGAGCGAAAGAAAAAAGAGCGTATGCGCTTGAAGCGTCAAAAACTGCTCCCATCCGGGGAGGCGGACATTTGTCCACCATATAGCCGGGGGGACATTTGTCCACCAGAGATTAGAGATAAGAGATAAGAGATTAGATATTAGAGATAAGAGTATAGAGAATAGAGAGTGTGACAGCGCACACGCCTATGGCCGTTACAAAAACGTGTTTCTTTGTGACGAGGAATTAACAGAACTTCAAACCGAACTGCCGACCCTGTGGCAGACTTACATTGACCGGCTATCCGAGTACATGGCGTCCACCGGCAAGCAGTATCAGAACCATGCCGCAACTATCCGGCGATGGGCTGCCGAGGACAAAAAGAAAACCACGCCACAGGGCCGGAACCGGGATTACAGCGTAAAGGAGGATGAAACCGTATGATTGAGATTACCGCAGACATCCGCGCATGGATTGATCACCACGCCAGAGATATGGAACTTGCCGGGGACGAATACATAGACCCGGCTGATGGGCTTATCCACTGTAAGAAGTGCGGCGGCAACCGCCAGACTGTTGTTCCCAACTTTGGGAAATCCGGCTACTTCATGCCCCGCTGCGTTTGCCCCTGCCAAGCGGAGGTGGAACGGCGGCGTAAAGAGGACGAGGAACAGCGGAACCGCATGGAGAGCGTCAAGCGCCGGAGGGCGCAGGGACTTCAAGACCGCTATCTGTATGATTATACCTTTGCCAACGATAACGGACAAAACCCGCTGATGAAGAAAGCCCGCGCCTATGTGGAGCATTGGGACGAAGCATATCGGCACAATACCGGTCTGTTGTTGTTCGGGGATGTGGGAACCGGCAAATCCTTTTTCGCCGGTTGTATCGCCAATGCGCTACTTGACCGGGATATTCCAGTGCTTATGACGAATTTTCCCTCCATCCTGAACCGGCTGACAGGTATGTTCTCCGAGGACAGGGCGGAGTTTATCGCCAGTCCGGGAATGTATGACCTGCTAATCATTGACGATCTGGGCGTGGAACGCAGCACCGAGTACGCAATGGAGCAGATGTTTACGGTTATTGACGGACGCTACCGCAGCCGCAGGCCCATGATTATCACTACCAACTTGAAGCTGGAAATGGACCGTTTGGACAAATACCCCGCCGCCACCGGCGGGGCGTCCGGGAAAGGAGTATATGACCCTATGAGTAATGAGAAAATGCCCCATAATACCACAGCAGCGCCCGCACCGGAGGACAGACCGGCGCTTGTGAAGAAGATCGGCAAGACCACCTACAAAGTGCGCGTGCATTTCAGTACCACCAGCACCGAAACCATGAGCGATAAAATCAAGCGTATGCTGAAAAACGAGGTTCAGCAGATGTAAGGCTTTCACGCCACCAAACCCACGCGCCGGGAATCTATGACAGGTTCCCGGCGCTATCTTTCTTGTCCCATTTGTAGATTTTTTGTGAAAATGATTAAAAAGTCCTTGACAATTCGTTTCTGGCAAAGTTTTCCTGTTTTTACATGCGATTGCCACAGTCCGTTCCACAATCGGCTCAATCGGCCGAACTGCGCAGGAACGCTCCAGATTCTGTACAACAGCCTTATATAAAATAGAAACTCCCAGTTCCTGTTCCACCATGGTAATAATTGAATAATCATCATACACCCGATACTGGATATTCGGCTCCAGATGATTTTTTTCATAGGCGTTCAAGGGAACGCTAAGTTCGCCTTCATCCAGCAAAATATTCGGACAATCCGCTAAATCCGCCAAAGCCACCGTCTTTTTTGAAGACAGTGGATGATTTTTCGGCAACACAGCGACCATTTCATCCGTATAGAGCGGCAAAACCTGCAGCCCGCTTACCGCATTCGGAACTACAAATCCAAAATCCACCCTTCCCTCTTTAATCCATTGCCCAATGTTTGTATATTCCCCTTGAAATAATTCAAACCGCACCAAATAAAGAACCGTCCCCGGCATATGAAAAAACCACGCTGAAAAAGGAGATTATCCATGAAGTTTAATATATATCTTTATATCTTTGTCATGGCCGCAGTGACCTATTTGATTCGCATGCTGCCTTTAACCCTCATACACAAAGAAATTAAAAATACAACGATCCGCTCATTCCTTTATTATGTACCTTACGTGACATTGGCAGTCATGACTTTTCCCGCCATTTTATCCGAAACAGGCAGCATCTGGTCCGCCTGGGCCGCTCTGCTTACCGGAGCAGGCCTGGCCTGGAGAGGAAAGAGCCTGCTCCAGGTGGCTGTCTCTTCTTGTCTTGTTGTTTTTCTGCTTGAGTTATTTTTGTTATGACCTGATGAATCTGTGCAAAAACTATTCTTTCAGATTCAATTTGGCAAAGGCCTCGGCAAAAGCATTATTCAGCGGCTGTTGTGCCTCTTTCTTCTGTTTATTCAGATACTTTTGTACATCCCGCTTGCTCACGCCGGCGCCTTCCTTTTTCCGCCGTTCCTGGAAAACAGACAGTTTTTCTTTATAACCGCAAACACAGACAAAGGTCTGTGCATCCCCCTTGCCGTACATTTCCATCCGCTTATGACATTTCGGGCAGCGGGCATTGGTTGTCCGCGCCACCGTCTCCCGATAACCGCACTCTCTGTCCTGGCATACAAGCATCCGGCTGTTTTTGCCCTTGACCGACAACATTCGCTTGCCGCACTGAGGACACTTTGTATTTGTCAGATTTTCATGCCGGAACTTTCCGTCTCCAGTCCGGATTTCAGAAACAATCTCTTCCGTATATCCCCGGATATCCCGAATAAACACATCCTTTTTAAGACGCCCCTCTGAAATAGCCATCAGCTTCTTTTCCCAGTCTGCTGTCAGCGCCGGTTTCTTCAGGTCCTCCGGTACCAGTTCCAGGAGCTGACGTCCTTTAGCCGTTACATGAATATCCTTATCTTTTTTCTCCATTAAAAATGTATTAAATAATTTGTCAATAATATCTGCCCGGGTCGCCACTGTTCCGAGCCCGCCCTTTTCCATGGCTGTCAACAACGTTGCTTCATTATAATAGGCCGGCGGTTTCGTCTGCCCTTCATTGACTTTAACAAGGGTAACAAGTCCGGAAGTTCCTTCCTTCATCTCCGGAAGCAATTGCTCCCGAATATCCTCTTCCGACTCTTCCTCCTGAAAGTCCTCATAAGCTGCCTGCCATCCAGACTGCTTCATGATTTTTCCTTTTGCCGAAAATGTCTCACCACCGCAGATGCCCTTCAATGTGGTCTGTTCATATTCACACGGCGGATATAAAACTGCCGCAAACCGACGGACGACCAGATCATATATTTTCCGCTCGTCACTGCTCATATGCTCCAACTGAACAAACTGCTCTGTTGGAATAATAGCGTGATGATCTGACACCTTGCTGTCATCCACAAAGCTCTTGTTTATTTTAATCGGCTGATTGATCAGCTTTCCAGCCACCTTCCGGTAAGGACCCACACTGCAGGCTTTCAGCCGCTCTTTCAGCGTCTCCGCCACATCCTTTCCTATGTATCGGGAATCAGTCCGCGGATAGGTCAATACCTTATGATTTTCATAGAGTCTCTGCATAATATTCAGTGTTTCCTTTGCCGAAAATCCAAAACGCTTATTGGCATCCCGCTGTAATTCGGTCAGATCATAAAGCCCCGGCGAATAGGTCTTTTTCGTGGTCCGATGCACTTCTTTGACGGTCAATTTCTCGTTCTGAACCCGACTTTTTATCTTTTCGATTCGTTCAGCATTGAATGTCCGGCTGCTCCCCGACTTACCATCCTGCCATGTCCATGTAACACCGCCGCAGGCCAGTGTCAAACCGTAATATTTCTCCGGCTTAAACTCACGGATTTCCTTTTCGCGCTGGGCAATCATCGATAGGGTAGGAGTCTGAACACGGCCGCAGGATAACTGAGCATTATATTTACAGGTCAATGCCCGGGTTCCGTTAATTCCCACAAGCCAGTCTGCTTCCGCCCTGGCCTCTGCTGCCGCATAGAGATTTAGATAAGCCCTGCCATCTTTTAAATGGGCGAACCCTTCACGAATTGCTTTATCCGTTACCGATGAAATCCAAAGCCGTTTTACCGGTTTATGACTTCCTGCCTTCGCCAGAATCCAGCGGGCCACCAATTCACCTTCCCGACCCGCATCCGTCGCAATAACCACATCGGAAATATCTTTCCGGTATAAATGATTTTTTACCGTCTGATACTGTTTTCCCGTCTGCTTGATCACTACCAATTGAAATTTTTCCGGGAGCATCGGCAAGTCCTTCATCTCCCACGTTTTATATTTCGAATCATAGGCCTCCGGGTCGGCCAGGGTCACAAGATGCCCCAAAGCCCAGGTAACCACATACTTTTCCCCTTCTAAAGCTCCCTGATTATTTTTACTGCACTTTAAAACCCGGGCAATGTCCCTGCCCACCGAAGGTTTTTCTGCAATAACTAATGTTTTCATATTCCATTCCTTCCTTATTACATATCATTGGATACAGACTTGAACCCCTCTCCAAGAATCTGACTCACTTCGCTGACAATGAAGAAAGCATTCGGGTCCACTTCCCGGACAATCCGCTTAATCTGTCCAAACTGGGACTTGCGGGCTGCACATAAGAGTACCTCTTTTTCCTCCATCGTGTAAGCTCCGACCGCTTTTAAAATCGTAGCTCCCCGGTCTACATCAACAAGAATTTTATCTTTAATTTCCATGTTTTTATCCGAAACGATGAGAAACATTTGACCATGCTCGCTGCCATAGACAATACTGTCGATGACCTTCGTCTGGGCGAACAGGGCGACTACGCCAAAGAGTCCCGCTTCTATATTATGAAATACAAGAACAGAAATAGCAAGTATCAATCCATCGATCAGCATCAATGTCCGCCCAATCGGCATATGCGGAAATTTACGCTGCAGTAAAAAGGAAATCGCATCCGTACCTCCGGTGGAAAAGCCCCGCAAAAATACCAGTCCTAAACCGGCACCCACAAAAATTCCGCCAAACAGGGAACCTAAAAATCGTTCTCCTGTATACATCGGCGTCCAGGGAGTCACTACATAATCCAAAATCACTGTACTTAACAACACGGCACTGAAGCTCTGCATCGTGTATTTCTTTCCCAGGTACTTCCAGCTCAATATAAAAATAGGCACATTAATAACAAAGGACATCAGACCAATCGGTAATCCCCACAAATACTGAATCAAAATAGCCACACCCGAAACACCGCCCGGTGCAATATTTGCCGGCACCAAAAAGCAATGAATACCGATCGACATAATAAAAATACCGCTGACTTCAAAAATTAAATCCAACAATTTTTCCTTCCCCTGAAATTTTTCTCCCATAATTTTTCCTCCTTTTTTCCTAGTATTGCCCAAAACGAAAACGAAGAGTACATTTTTCATTGAAATATACTCTTCGTTGTTTTATCATGATAAAGTTTTTAACGACTTCCCCGGATATAAGGTTTGCTTAAGGATTCCGGTTCATTGCTCCGCCCGATGGAACCGAGCAGTGCGATCAATGTAATGATGTACGGCAGCATTGCCAGCGCCTGGGCCGGCAGCGGCACACCGACGGCCTGCAATCGAATCTGAAGTGCATTGGCACCTCCGAAAATAAGAGCGGCCCCAAAGGTTCCCACCGGCGTATACCTTCCAAGAATGACCGCCGCCAGTGCGATATAACCACGGCCGGAAATCATATTTTCTGTAAACACGCCCAACTGAACAAGGACCAGATAGGCGCCGCCGATACCTCCTAAGATTCCATTAACCAACATGGCTATATACTGATATTTGTGTACCGGTATTCCCGCCGCATCTGCTGCCCGGGGATGCTCGCCCACCGCCTGAAAAGCCAGCCCCTTGGCCGTTTTTGCATAAAAGACAGTCATGACGACGATCAATATATACAGAAAATATGTAAAAATATCCTGATTGAACAGAGCATCACCAATTAAAGGAATACTGCTCAGTCCCGGAATCTTTATGGTTGAGAATGTGGTCAACTGCTGATAGCTTTTTCCTTCTTTTAAGATTCGTGAAAAGAAACTCGTCACACCAAGGACAAACATATTAATAGCAATACCGCTGACCGACTGGTTCTGCGCCAGTTTAATAGACAGTACCGCATGAATCATGCTGACAACGATACCACCCAGGATACCGCACAAAAGCCCGATCATAAGGCTGCCGGAAAACATTGCACCGGCAAAGGAGCAAAAAGCTCCGCTCAGCATGACACCTTCCATACCTATATTTAAGATTCCGGCCTTCTCTGCAAACATTTCACCCAATCCGGCATAGATCAAAGGCACAGCCATACGCACCATCGCAGAGAAAAAGGCTGTAAAAAATCCAATAGTCAAAATTTGTTCCAACATCTTTTTTCTCTCCTTTCTATGCTGCTTTCTTTACTTTTTTTCTGTTCATCAGTCCCTTAGCCAAAATAAGAAGCACAACAAGACCGACAAGTATATCCACGATTGCTGAAGGAACGCCAAGCTGACGCTGCATAGTATTTGCTCCGACCTGCATAGCTGCCATAGCTATCGAAGCCACAACAACTCCCGCCGGATGATTTCCGGCCATCAGCGCGATCAACACTGCCGTATATCCGCAATTCGAAGAAATACCCTCCAAAAGCTTTTTCTGAATGGCAAGTACCTCGACCACTCCGGCTAATCCGGCCAAACCACCGCTTAAAAATGCTGAAATAACAATATTTTTCATAACGGAAATACCATTGCAGGCCGCCGCCCGTTTATTAAGTCCAACAACCTTAATCTCATAACCAAGAGTCGTTTTCTCCAACAGATACCATACGACTGCTACTGCAGCCAATGCAATAATAAATCCCACATGAAGCCGTGTCGGCGGCAAAAGCTGCGCCAGCAATACGGATTCGTCGATTTTCGCCGACTGGGGAACACTTCCTGCCGGATCCATCAAAAATGTTCGAACAGCAAGGCCGATCAGGTTAATAGCTATGTAGTTTAACATAATCGTTACAATAATTTCCGAAATTCCGAATTTTGCTTTAAATACAGCGGCGATAAGAGCCCAGATACCTCCGACCAGGAAACCGATAACAAGGGCCAGAATAATCCGCACGATCCCCGGAACCCCCGGCAGACCAAGGGCCACCATGGCTGATGCGAGCGCTCCCATATAAAACTGCCCCTCTGCTCCGATGTTGAAAAATCCGGTACGAAACGCCACAGCACATCCCAATCCTGTAAAAATAAGTGGTGTTGCTTTAACAAACACCTCACAAAATCCATTTAAATTACCAAAGATTCCCCGAAAGAAATTCGTATAGGCATCCATCGGATCCGCATTGGACATGACGATCAAGCCAGTACCTACAATGATTGTGATCAATGCAATAACCACTACCTGAACTATCTTTTGTTTTTTGTCTGCCATCACACGGCCTCCTTTGTCATTCCGCCCATTAACAAGCCAATCTTTTGCACATCAGCCTCACTCCGATTCAGTACACCGACAATTTTACCGCCAAACATAACCGCAATTCGGTCGGACAGCGCCAATATTTCTTCCAGATCCGCTGAAATAAGCAAAACGCTCCGGTCTGAATTCCGAACATCCATCAATGTTTGACGCACGAACTCAGTAGCGCCGATGTCCAGTCCACGTGTCGGCTGGTTCGCAATGACCAGTCTGGCGTCCTCTGTGACTTCTCTGGCAATAATAATCTTCTGCTGATTACCGCCAGATAAAAGCTTAACCACTGATTCCATTCCCGTCGTTCCAGTTGTTTTTATCTGGAATTTTTGAATCGCATTTTGCGCCTGCTCTTCAATCGGTTTTTTATTAAAAATCCCTTTCTTCGAAAAAGGCTCTTTATCATAGTTTTTCAGCAGCATATTTTCTTTCAAGGTCATATCAATGACCAGGCCGTCCGCATGGCGGTCATCGGATATATAGGATATCCCTTTTTCAAAACGCTGCTTCACGGTTACTTTCTGGATACTCTCATTCATAAAGCAGATTTCACCAGAGGTGTTTTTCCGGATACCTGCGATAACTTCGGCCAGCTCTGTCTGTCCATTGCCGTCAACTCCGGCAATCCCCAGAATCTCACCCTTATTCACAGTCAGATTAATATTATCCAATATGGCTTTTTCGCCCTTCATAATATTGACATTTTTAAGCTCTAAAGCCACACCATTATCTGCCTGCTCCTGTATTTCAAAATCCCCGTGCAGCTCCCGTCCAATCATGTACATGGATAATTCCTTCGGATTGGTCTCGGAAGTCACCAGTTCTTTAACTTTCTTTCCATCACGCAAAATGGTTACTCTGTCACTGATCGCCATGATCTCGCTCATACGATGTGTAATAATAATGACGGCATAACCTTCATTTTTTAATTTTCTAAGGACCTCGAAAAAGTCCTGTGTTTCTTTCGGTGTCAAAACACCTGTCGGCTCGTCCAAAATAAGCAGATCCACATTCCGGTACAGAGCCTTCAATATTTCCACTCTTTGCTGCTCACCTACAGATAAATCCCTGATTCTTGCATCCGGTCTTACACGAAGTCCATATTTTTCCGCCAGTTCCACAATACTCTTTCTGGCATCCATTTTGGAGAGGAAAAGGCCATCCTGTTTCAATCCAAGAATAATGTTCTCCAACACCGTCATTTTCTGAACAAGTGAAAAATGCTGATGCACCATACCTATTCCCTGATCAATTGCTTCTCTTGGAGAATCAAATAAAACTTTTTTATCTTTCCAGTAAATTTCTCCGGTATCCGATGTATAGATACCAAATAAAATGTTCATCAGCGTTGTCTTTCCAGCTCCATTTTCACCGAGCAGGGCATGAATCTCGCCTTTTTCCACAGATAAATCAATATCTTCATTGGCATACACACCGGAAAAAGCCTTGCTGATATGCTTCATCTCTAAGATTGCCATAATCCTTCTCCTTCAACGTCTTCGATTAACCAGACATGGGACGTCCCGGCCAAGACCAGTACGTCCCTTTTTTATCTGGTTTTATATTTTTTTCAAATTAGTTTCTGATGTTTTCATCCAACGGTACTACAAATTCGCCGGATTTGATCGCTTCAATTTTTTCATCGATCATGGTACGAACAGCTTCAGGAATAACGCTTTCCATATCATAGTATGGAGCCATTTCAACAACACCTTCTGCCATACCTAAGTATTTAACTTCACCTTTAAATGTGCCGTTAACAACGTCCAGATAAGCAGATTCGATAACTAATGGTACATTGTACATGGAAGATGTGAGTACAGTTTCCGGAGCAAGTTCATGCTGATCATAGGAATCACCTGTTGCATAAATGCCAGCTTCCTGAGCGGCTGCAATAGCGCCGTTACCGCATTCGTTAGCATCATGAGCGATAAAGTCAACACCGCTGTCGATCATAGCCTGAGCTGCTTCTTTCGCTAAAGCTGTATCTGTGAAGCTTCCTGTCCATGCTGTCTGAACTTCGATGTCCGGATTAATGGATTTTGCACCGTCTTCAAAACCATTCATGATTTTGATAAGAGATGCGCCTTCGATTGGTCCGATGAAACCAATTTTATTAGATTCTGTCATGCTTGCTGCAAGTATACCTTCGATATATCCGCCCTGTTCACAGCTCATAACATAAGAAGCTACATTATCAGCGGCTGCTGCTGCTTCTGTACAGATAAATGTTGTATCTGGATACTGAGCACCAACTTCGAGTGCCGGATCACCGAACTGGAAACCATGTCCGATAACAATATCATAACCGCTTGCTGCATAATCTGTAAATGCTGCTGCCATATCTGCTGCCTGAAGATTTTCCGTATAAGCGATTTCAGCGCCATATTTCTCTTTGAGTAACACAAGACCTTCATATGCGGACTGGCAGAATCCCATATCATTTACTGCACCAGTTACACACAGAGCAACTTTCAGACTCTCACCATCTGCTGCGGCCTTTGTTTCACCGCTTGTCTCTGCAGTTGTTTCTGCACTTGTCTCTGCTTTTGTTTCCTTTGTGCCACCGCCGCATGCTGTCAGCATAGACACAGCCAGTGTCAGGCTCAATGCCATCGCCACAAGTTTTTTCATTGTTTCAATCTCCTTTACCCTTTTACTGATTATTTCATTTTATATTAAATAAATATAAATGACTATTTAGAAGACATCGGATAAACTACCGGAAAACGGTCCGGAAGTTCAATACCAGCACGGGAACGAATTGCTGCCGCATGCTCTTTTGCTGCTGAAAGCACTTCTTCCTCATTTAAAGAAAGAACGATACGGTCTTTCATCAACCATTTACCATCACACATTGTACTTTCCACATTGGATGAATGCATTGAGGACACAAGGTTTGCCACCGGATCATGCAGCGGCAACATCCCCGCCGAATCCGGATTGATAACGATCAGGTCAGCTTTCTTTCCAACTTCAAGTGAACCATAGAGGTCTTCATCCATCAAAGCTTTGGCACCGTTAATAGTTGCCATACGCAGAATTTCCTGAGCCTTTACAACATCCGGTTCCAGACGCCATCCTTTATGAATCAGGGATGTCAAATACATTTCATCGACCATATCCATACGGTTATTCGAAGGCGCGCCGTCAGTACCGATCGTTACGCAAATACCTTCGCGAAGCATTCGAGGAACCTTTGCAAAACCAAGAACGCGCATCGCTGCCGCCGGATTATGAGAAACCTTTACCTCATGGTCACGGAACATCTCAACCTCTTCATTCGTCAGCCACACGGTGTGTACCGCGAGAAAGTTTTTATCTAAAACGCCCAGCTTATTCAGATGGGTAACCGTCCACTCGCCTCTTGTGGCCTGCATATATTCCACTTCATCCTTAACCTCAGCCACATGCATATGGACGCCGACATTATATTTATCTGCCAATTCCTTGGAACGGACAATCAAATCGTCGGTACAGTTGAAAATTGTACGCAAACCAAACCACACCTGGACGCGGCCATCGTGGGTATTATGGAATTTCTTTAAATCTTCTTCCTGTTTATCCAGCTCTTCCTGAGTCGTTCTCTGCCATACTTTTGGAAGTCCTTCACCACAGTCCATAACAGATTTTGCAAGTTTGGCACGAACACCAGCTTCCGCAACACCGCGGGCCATGCCGGATACATACTGTCCGCCCGGCTCGGCAAATGCTGTACAGCCACATTTAATCTGTTCCAGACAGCAGGCCAAAGTGGACACATAAGAATCTTCTTCTGTCATATTACTTTCGTAAGGCCAAATACGATCATGAAGCCATGTCAGCAGATTTACGTCATCCCCCAAACCTCGTCCAAGCTGCTGTGATGTATGTACATGAGTATTTATAAGGCCCGGCATAATAATCTTGCCTTTACAGTCAATAACCTCATCTACGTCTTCTTTTAATTCAAAATATCCAATTTTGCTGATTTTGTCATCTTCCACAAGAACACTGCCCTCGGAGTATACCTCCTCATCGGCATTCATAGTAACAACAAGTGCATTTTTCAACAATGTTTTCATAGAAATTTACCATCTCCTCTGCTAAACTGTGTTCATTATAACGAATCCCGTTCACTTTGTCAATCACCATCATGTTGAATAAAGTCGAAATTTGTATTTGACGAATTTCTGTTTTTTTTATATAATAGCAAATCATAAAAGGAGGAGCCCCATGTCTGATATTGATTTAAACAAAATAGGCACTATACTGAAAAACCGGCGTTCTGAAAAAAACCTGTCCATCCGTGATCTATCCGCACGCTCCGAGATTGCAGCAAGCACTATTAGCCAGATTGAGACAGGAAAAACTTCTCCGAACCTTCTCACACTACAGGCACTATGCAACGCTCTCGATCTGCCTGTATTTTCACTTTTTTTGGATGACGAGATACACAATGTCCGCCTTGTTCGTCACAACGAACAGCAGACATTTATCCGAAATATTAGCAATGGAAAAGCCCTGATTGAATCGTTGATCACCCAGGGACGCAATGAAATGTGGGGTGCGATCATTGATATTCCTGCCCATTCCGATTCCGGCACCTTTGTCCATCACGGCGGTGAAGAACTTGTTTTTATACTGGAAGGACAGCTTTGTTTTGAACTTGAAAATCATCGATCCTACATTTTGGATAAATATGACACCCTGTATTATCCAAACTATATCGGCCACCGTTGGATAAATAGCTTTGATGAGAATGCAAAGATGCTGATCATCTCTACATCGCCTTATAAATTCTAAAAAACAAAAGGAAACCATTCGAGATAAACATCGCATGGTTTCCCTTTCTATTTGTCAAAACTATTATTTACCTGATGTCGGTATATATGGAATAATCTTGTTTGCCAGTTCCGAAGCCGTCAGCGTCTGGAGCCACACTTTTCCAGGACCCTCAAGGACCGTAAGAAAAAGTCCCTCTCCGCCGAAAAAAATATTTGAAAATCCTTTGACCATCTCAATAGAATACTTTACCCTTTCCTCAAAATAAGCCACGTTTCCCGAATCTATTTTCATTCTCTGTCCCGGGGCCAGTTCATATTCACACACAGTTCCGTCCAGTTCAAGAAAAGCCAGGCCTTTTCCCGAAAGACGCTGAAGGATAAAGCCTTCTCCGCCAAACATACCGCTGGAAATTTTTTTTGTCAGCACTGCATCCAGTTCAACGCCATGCTGAGCACAGAGAAATGCCCCTTTTTGTGCAATATATGTATTTCCAGATGAAATCTCCAACGTATGGATTTCTCCAGGCATGGAGGATGCCACTGTAATTTCCTGTCCATCCTGCTCTGCTGTGTAAGTCGCCATAAACAATGAATCTCCCGAAAACATTCTGCCAAGCCCTTTCATCAGGCCGCCATGGGTATTTGTCTCCATAGAAATGCCATCTGTCATCCAACTCATACCGCCCGACTGGGTATAAATACTTTCTCCCCGATTCATTCGGACAGATACAGCCGGAAACGGGTTTCCGAATACTTTATACTGCATAAAAAATCCTCCTTCATATATTCATTTTTCTTTAGTATATCATGATATCCGCCGTAACAAAACTTAATATTTCGTGACATTTTCAAGCCGCACCCGCTGCGGCATAATATCATGCAAGAAATGTATACCAATAACCAAAGTCACTTACCCCCTCATTTCCTTCCCGAATCGGCTTAAATTCTCGAAATCCGAACATATTTGCCATAAAAGCTTCTCTGGAATGCTGTGTCCCTGGCACCCCCAAAATATAAATTCCCTGCCGTTCTTCCTGAAATTTCACCCGTGCTAAAATCAAATGACGGTAGCTGTAATAACCGTGCAGCAAAAAACTGTTGCTTCCATAAGACCAGCAGTCAATTGGCATCCTTCCAATATCCTGTGGTTCCAGCCGTACGCAGGCTTCCACCGAATCATCTTCAAATGGATACATTCCAGGACACTGTTCCAGAATTTTTCCAAAATTCTGCCGCCGCTCATCCGTTTCCATGGTCACAAGCCTTCTATCATCTTTCTCAATTTTCTCTTCCTCGGCAGTTTCCTCCGCAGACTCTGCCGCTATAAATGGCTCTGCCGTCACTGTCATTTCCTCTGTTGTAACCTGATCCTCTGTCATCACTGGCTCCGCCATTGTGATTGATTCTTCCGCCATGATCATTTCAGGCTCCGGTTCCGCTTTTGCCATCACAGGTTCGACATCATCCCATTGAGTTACAAACCGATGAATATCCAAATCTCCATGGTCCCATCGGGTACCATAAAATTTATCTCCTTCCCCCCGGATAATCATGCCGGACATTTGATCCAGCCGATAACCGGAACCGGCAATATTCATCGTATCTGTCCTGAAATTCCAGTCACTGCCGTGATTTTTTATTCGCACATCCCCAATGTAAACGCCCCGCAAATCCTGACCGAAACGTATAAACATATATACCTGACAGCGTTCAAGACCGGTATAGACATTTTTCAATGATAGCCCTATCCGGCACTGCCCATTCCGGCTCTCCACTTTGACAAAGCCGGCATTCATGGCCTTCAGGCCATTTTCATAAAGATACATATAGGAAACAAAACGACTATAATCCGACATAGAAAAATCCTCCTTTTTGACTATCCTATGCAGTAGTCCGGAGGATTATTTCTAATATCAATCGTTTATTTTTTTATTCAGTACATTGGACAGGTCTGCAAATTGTTCTAAAGTCAAGGCCTCGCCACGAATAGTATCCGGCAGACCAGCTTCCCGAATGGCCTCCACAATATCTTCTTTAGATGCGGAAATTAAATTCGAGTTCTTCAATCCATTCTGCAATGTCTTTCTTCGCTGATTAAAAGAAGCCCGGATAATATTAAATAAGAGCGCTTCATTATCCACAGAGACAACCGGTGTTTCATGCCGGGTCAGCCGAATCACCGCCGAATCGACATTTGGCCTCGGTATAAAGCAATTGGCAGGCACGTTTGCCACCAGATAAGGTTTGGCATAGTACTGAACCGCCAGTGAAAGCGCACCGTAATCCTTACTTCCCGGTCCGACCTTCATCCGGTCGGCCACTTCCTTCTGGACCATCACCGTAATATTATCAATCGGCACATGACTCTCAAAAAGCCCCATGATAATCGGCGTAGTAATGTAATAAGGCAGATTAGCCACAACTTTAATCGGCTTTCCATCATTCTTTTCCAAAGCCAATGCCCGGATATCCACCTTCAATATATCTTCATTAATGATCGTCACATTATCATACTCTGATAAAGTTTCATTCAAAATCGGTATCAATTTCCGGTCAATCTCAACCGCAGCCACTTCCCGGGCCGCCTCCGCCAGATATTGGGTCATCGTACCAATGCCCGGCCCGATCTCCAATACAAAATCGTCCTTTGTCACCTGGGCCCCATGAATAATCTTATAAATCACATGGTCATCAATCAAAAAATTCTGACCGAATTTCTTTTGAAAATTAAACTGATATTTTTTTATGGTTTCAATCGTTCTCTGCGGATTCGATAACTTTTCCATGTACAACTCCTTTTATTACTTTCCACGTTTTCTAACAGTTTATCGTCCTGAACATCAATTGTCAACCAAGGATGTCCCCAACTTGTACTCTCATTGCCTGTTGTGATATACTGTGGACAGTTAGCGAGGTATTTTCGAGCTTAGTTGACATGGTATACTGTGAACAGTTAATAACCTGAGAAAAGAAGGGAAGCTTACTATGATTGCACTATTTTTATCACCGCTTTATCTTTTGGGAAATATTTACATATGCTGTCGGGCACTCCAATGGCTTTCCGCCTGCTCGGAGCATACAAACAGAACCGGGTTTCGTTTGTTTTTTATAATTATCTATGCATTTTTAGCCCTTTCCATTGGTCTGGCCTTTATTCTTCCTCATTCAGGATTCCAGAGAATTCTTTCCTGCATCGGCACCTATTGGCTTGGGATTCTCTTATACATGATCATCGTTCTGGGCGTTGCGGAACTTATCCGGCTGATTTTACATTTTGCACATATTATACCGGCCGAAATCCTTGCATCCGGAAAAGCTTTTGTTATTACGGGCTTTATCTGCATTGCTGCTATTACATTTTTATGTATATGGGGTATGATCAGCGCGGTCCATGTCCGCACCACAAGTTATGAAATAAATATTAATAAAGACGGTGGAAAACTGGGCGAGTTGAATATTGCGCTTGTAGCTGATCTTCACCTCGGCTACACAGTCGGACCGAGAATGATGCGTCAGATGGTGGATAAAATCAATGCTCAGAATCCGGATATTGTTCTCATTGCCGGGGATATATTTGACAACGACTATGATGCTATGGGAAATCCGGAGGAATTAATCCGGATACTCTCTCAAATCCACAGCAAATACGGAACTTACGCAGTTTACGGAAATCATGACACGGACGAGAAAATCCTCGCCGGTTTCACTTTCCCTTCCAATCAGAAAAAAACAAGTGATTCTCGAATGGATGATTTTCTGGAACGTGCAAACATCCGGTTAATTACCGAACAGACCCTGCTCATCGATGACTCCTTCTATCTCGTCGGCCGTGCGGACGAAGAACGCCCTGGCCGAGGCGTTGATATCCGAAAAACACCGCAGGAAATCATGAACGGCCTTGACAGCAGAAAACCGGTCATCGTTATGGAACATGAGCCTAAATTCCTTCAGGAAATCACGGATGCCGGAATTGATCTGCATTTATGCGGTCATACCCATGATGGACAGACATTTCCTTCCAACCTTCTCTGCAAATTAATCTGGGAGAATCCGGCCGGATACTTGAAAAAAGGCGACATGCAGAGTATCGTCACTTCCGGTGTCGGCCTCTTCGGACCAAATATGCGCGTCGGTACAAAAAGTGAAGTAGTGAATATTAAGGTTCATTTTGGTAAAAAATAAAATCAACCAGGGAATACTTGCATCCAAACATTCCCTCTGGTATAATAAAGAAAAGAACGGGGTTGTCACCGTACAGCTATTGCTCATGCGGGGTGCTCGTTTCTTTTTTTATATTTACTACATCATAGAGCTTTCGGCTATTAAATAACACCTTTTTTCATCCGATTTTTATTTATTTAAATACTCTTCCAGGCAGACACCCCGCCGCCAAATTTCTTCCGCCGCTTCTTTCCCGACGTATCTGTAATGCCACGGCTCATAGCTGATTCCGGTAATATCCGTTTTATCTTCGGGATATCGAAGGATAAAACCATATTTATAACTATGATCCATCAACCATTTCCAGACATCCGATGCGCCTCGGGTCCCTGTATTTTCCATACTGATATCCACAGCCAGACCAATTTGATGTTCACTCGTTCCCGGAGCAGCCACCCACTGTTCGGCAATTCGTCTGGCCTCCTCTTCAGAATATCCCTGAGCTATATAATCTGCGATTTCCTCATCCATTAACGACTGCTGCACTTGATCTGTTCTATAGCCGGAAGTCACATAGGGTTCCAGCCCGGCAGCCCTTGCATCATCAAACATTGCCTGTAAATCAGGATAAATGCGGCTGTCTACCGACTCTCCGTTCCACAATTCCGTTAGCTCTGGCTTATAATCCTCCGAAATTGGATGCCATGGATTCACCAGAAGCAACTGCCAGTCATCCCCCTGTTCATTGGCAGGTACATTTTCTCCCAATATCTCGGAAAATATGGCATTTTCTGCCGCCCCGGCTACAGTTGTCCAGTTACCTATCACCAGCTTTAACCCTACAATAATCAACAAAACAGACAGAACCAGCAGAACATAGGTCTCCAATAATCCCCTTCGCTGCTTTCTGCGTTTTTTATAATAAACCCTGCTTTTTCCATACATAATGTCCCAGCCTCCTTATTCAATACTGATTGTATCGCAAAAAGGACTGGGACACTTTAACATTCAATTATTTAATTCCTAAGAAAATATAAATTTGCAAAGTTTACTCCGACATCCGGTACATGTTCTTTCCATTTTCCCATGTTACCGCTTCAACCTCATCGGCTGAAATTCCTTTTAACTGGGAAATCGTTTCAATAACATACGGCAGATTAAGAGAACTATTTCTTTTCCCCCGATTTGGTTCCGGTGTCAGGTATGGACAGTCCGTTTCAAGGACAATCCGGTCCATCGGCGCATACTGCACGACTTCCTTTAGAACTCTGGCATTTTTATAAGTAACAACACCGCCGATTCCAAGATAAAAACCTTTGTTCAAATAATTACGGGCCATTTCTACAGAATAAGAATAGCAATGGATTACCCCGCCGATATCCTCGCATTTTAGCCCATTCATCATGTCCCATGTATCTTTTGCCGCTTCTCTGGAATGAATGACCACCGGAAGTCCGGTTTTCCGGGCCAGCTCCATCTGCTGCTCAAACCAGTATTTCTGTTTTTTGCGCTGTTCCGGGTCCTTCTCCCAGTAATAATCCAGACCGATTTCACCGACAGCAACAATTTTTCCTTTTTCTTCGACAGATTCCTCCACCAAACAGGTAAGCCACTGGAAGCTCCGCTCATCCAGACAATCTACATCGCTCGGATGAACACCGGCCGCCGCATAAATAAAATCATACTGCTTCGCCAACGCCACAGCCCGCCGGGTAGAATCAATATCCGCACCGATATCCACAACTCGTGCGATTCCCGCCGCCTGAAGCTGTTTCATCAGTTCCTCTCTATCTTTATCAAATTTCCGATCATCATAATGTGCATGTGTGTCAAAAATCATAATGTACCTCCTGACTCAAACTTCAAATTTTTCAAAAAATATTTTCGTAATATTCGATATATACCTGTCATCCCGCTTCACCAGCATCAATTGGGTCTTCAATGCATTTTCATTCAGACTCCAGATTTGAATTCCCGGAATATCTGCCGCAAAGGATTCGGGCAAAAGAGCAATTCCCATACCGGCCCGAACCATTTGAATGCTCGTCCAGGCATTGTCCACCATACAGGCCAGACGGATTGTCAGCCCTTTATCTTCAAATGCCTGCCGGATCGGTGTCTCCCAGCGCCGATATAAAACAAGGGGATGTTCCGCCACATCTGCGAACTCGACATGCTCCGGAAGATTTCCAGGCAATCCGACGGCTACAAAATATTCTTCCTGATATTTATGACATACAAATCCAGCTTCAGGAAAAGGCGCCCGAACCAGCGCCAGATCAATATGATTTGATTTCAGTCCATCCAAAAGCTGATACGTATTTCCCTCATAAATCTGAAAGTTCACTTCCGGATACAGTTCACGAAACGCCATCAATCTCCTGGCCACATGACCGGTCACCGATGATGATACCATCCCCATACGCAATGTCCCCCGAAGTCCGTTTCCCAGACTGTCAATCTCCATTTTAGCTGCCGAAGCCATATCCAGTATGGTTTTCGCCCGTTCATACATCAGTTTTCCTGCATCCGTCAATGTAATGCTTCGAAGACCCCGTTCAAAAAGCACTACCCCCAGCTCCGCTTCCAGAGACTTCATTTGGGTACTCAACGGCGGCTGGGAAATATGCAGCTTTTTCGCCGCCGCCGATATACTTCCTTCATCGACAATCGCCGCAAAATAACTCAACTGCTTCAGATCCATGATATCACCACCTGCTATATCTTATCGATATGGATTATATACTTTTTTAATACTTTTCATATATATTTATTTATGATATGATACCAATAGTTTCTGGGAAAATCAAGCATTTCCCCAGAATATCATGGAAATAATATATCGTTGAGGAGGAATCAAATTTATGAAAGAATTAGTAAATCTCTTCATGGCCTTCTTCCGAATCGGCGCCTTTACCTTCGGCGGCGGTTACGCTATGCTCCCAATGCTCCAGAAAGAAGTCGTTGAGAAATATCACTGGGCCACAGAAGACGAAATTATGGACTATTTTGCCATTGGACAGTGTACGCCGGGGATTATTGCGGTAAACACAGCTACCTTTGTCGGTTACAAAACAAAGGGCGTTATCGGAGGCATTGTCGCTACCCTTGGCATTATCACCCCATCCCTGATCATCATCACATTAATTGCAGCCTTTTTGCAGAATTTTGCCGATCTTGCTGTCGTCAAATATGCTTTCAACGGCATCCGTGCCTGTGTCTGCGTTCTGATTTTTAATGCTGTTACCAAACTGGCAAAGAAATCCGTTATCGATAAAATCTGCCTTGGCATTTGTATTGTTGTTTTACTATTATCCCTGTTTTCCCCATTATCTCCGGCCCTCATCGTCGTTCTCGCCGGTATCGCAGGAGTCATTTTCAAACGGACAGGTATTACAGGAGGTGAAAAGAAATGACAGGATTATTACGATTAGCATTTGAATTTTTCAAGACCGGTCTTTTTGCTGTCGGCGGCGGGCTGGCAACTCTGCCTTTCCTCTATGCCATGGGAACAGCTACCGGATGGTTCAACGCCCAGGATGTGGCCAATATGATCGCCATCTCTGAATCCACTCCCGGACCTATGGGTGTCAATATGGCAACTTATGTCGGTTTTACCTCTTTTGGGCTTCCAGGCGCACTTCTGGGACCGCTGGCCCTCGTATTTCCCTCCGTTGTCATTATCATCCTCATATCAAAGATTCTGAACAAATTCAAAGAATCCAAACTGGTACAGGATGTTTTTTACGGACTTCGTCCGGCCTCCACAGGATTGATCATCGCCGCAGGTCTCGGCGTTGCCAAAATTGCCCTTCTCCATCTGGATCAGTATGAGATTACGCAAAACATAACGGACCTGCTGAATTATAAATCCATTATCCTGGCCGTTGTTATTTACCTTGTTCTGCGCAAAAAAGACTTTCATCCGATTCTCATGGTAGTCGCTTCTGCTATTGTCGGAATCATCTTTAAGTTCTAAAGCCTGAAATAGTACAGTCAGAGAAATCTAAAACGCGGTTTCTTAGACTGTACTATTTTTTCGACTTTCTTCGGAACCGTCCGCCATCTATAGTCTCTTTAAGCCTCTTTTCGTCTCGAACACCGTCGATGGATAATTATTGATAAAGTCATCCTTTTTTATTAAAATTAACTTATCTTCTATAGCGGCTTCGGTTCCGCTAACACAATATTTCTTATTTATACATATCTATTCCATTTTCTTTTCATTGCGGTTCCGCACAGACTTTTTTCATCCCATTGTTACATCATGCAGGACACCCGATAAAACAAACCACCTTGGGAAGAAAAAATATAACGCACACGATAAAAAAAGGGCAGTCCCACAGCCATTTTCCAGACTCTTCGGGGCTACCCTCTTCCTTTTTAACTTAACAAATTTCCGCGCCTGACGGCATTTCTTTCTCAGGAACCATCAGGGACAGGTTTCCGTCCGCATCTTCTGCACAGAGCAGCATGCCTTCGGACATAACGCCGGCCAACTTCGCCGGTTTCAGATTGGTCACAACCATAACCTTCTTGCCTACCATCTCTTCCGGTGTGTAATGCGCTTTAATACCGGACACGATCTGACGTACCTGGCTGCCGATCTTCACCTGAGAACAAAGCAGCTTTTTAGATTTTTTCACTGCTTCGCAGGCAATGATCTCACCTACCTGGAACTGAAGCTTTGCAAAATCATCATAGGTGATTTCCGGCTTTGCTTCAATATCAATGCCTGCTTCCATAGCGGCTGTCTTGGCAGCTTCTGCTTCTTTCGCAGCCTTATCTGCTTCCAGTTTTGCCATGAACTCCTTCATGTCGATACGTGCAAAGAGAATCTCCGGTTTCTCAATAACTTTAACCCCCTGTTCCATCCGGCCAAAGATATCCAGTTCGAGGAAATCTCTCTGCTGTGTTCCAATCTGATCCAGAATCTTTCTGGAAGTGGTTGGAAGGAAGGCTTCCAGGCAGACCGCGCCGATACGGATACCTTCAAATAAATTGTAAAGTACTGTTGCCAAACGGTCTTTCTTCGCTTCATCCTTTGCCAGATTCCATGGCTCTGTCTCATCGATATATTTATTGCAGCGACGGAACAGTGTGAAGATTTCCGTAATGGCGTCAGCCACACGCAGTTTGCCCATTTTGGCTGCAGCTTTTCCAGGCGTCTCCAATGCAACCCGTTTCAAATCCTCATCCACAGGTTCATTGACACCAGGGTTTGTCACCACACCGCCAAAATATTTATTCGTCATGGAAATGGTACGATTGACCAGATTTCCAAGAATATTTGCCAAATCCGAATTCATACGTTCAACCATCAGTTCCCATGTGATGGAACCGTCATTGTCAAACGGCATTTCGTGAAGCACGAAATAACGCACAGCATCCACGCCAAAATAATCGACCAGATCATCGGCATAAATTACATTGCCTTTGGATTTACTCATCTTGCCTTCACCGACAAGCAGCCAAGGATGACCGAATACCTGTTTCGGCAGCGGAATATCCAGCGCCATCAGCATGATCGGCCAGTAAATTGTATGGAAACGAATAATATCTTTACCGATCAGATGAAGATCGGCCGGCCAATATTTGTCCACCATCGGATCGCTGTTTCCATCCAGGTCAAAACCAAGTCCGGTAATATAGTTGCTGAGAGCATCAATCCATACATAGATAACGTGCTTTGGATCAAATGTTACCGGAATACCCCATGTAAAAGAGGTTCTGGATACACACAGATCCTGAAGTCCCGGCAGAAGGAAGTTGTTCATAATCTCATTCTTACGGGATTCCGGCTGAATAAATTCCGGATGGGTATTGATATGCTCAATCAAACGATCCGCATATTTGCTCATTCTAAAGAAATATGCCTCTTCCTTTGCATCAATAACTTCCCGGCCGCAATCCGGACATTTTCCGTCCACAAGCTGACTTTCCGTAAAGAAAGATTCGCATGGTGTACAATATTTTCCTTCATAATATCCTTTATAAATATCGCCCTGATCATAGAGCTTTTTGAAAATCTTCTGAACCTGTGCTTCATGGTCCGCATCTGTCGTCCGGATAAATCGGTCATAGGATGTATCCATCAAATCCCAGATCCGTTTGATCTCGCCAGCCACACCATCTACATACTCCTTCGGAGTAACACCGGCTTCAGCCGCCTTAATCTCTACCTTCTGTCCATGTTCATCCGTTCCTGTCTGAAAACGAACATCATATCCCTGAGCCCGTTTGAACCGGGCAATACTGTCGGCAAGGACGATCTCATACGTGTTGCCGATATGCGGTTTTCCGGATGTATAGGCAATCGCTGTCGTTATATAATAAGGTTTCTTTGCCATGTTTTTTCCTCCCATCAGAATTATATATTCATCATAAGCTAGTTTCTTATTATAATATATCCCAGATTTAAACACAAGAAAATTTAACTGAAAATTACCTACATATCCCAGACTTTTTCTGTTATACTAAAAACATCAATTATAAAGGGGGACTTAAAATTATGAGGTTTACCAAAACATTTAAAACAATAATGATTTGCGCATGTTCAGCGGCGTTGTTTCTTACCGGCTGCGGTTCGGCCACAAATACTACAGCCACCACAGCAACTGATGCTCCATCCGCCGAAGAAACCTTTGACGAACTGACCTGCGAAATTTTCACAGATTATGCCAGCAGTGACTCTCTGACACTGAATTATACACTAAAAGACCCATCAGACTACGGCATTGAATTTGAAGAAGCCACCTGGGGTGACGTGCCTCTGAGCGAAGAAGATTTTGCAAATGAAAAGGCACAGACTCAGGCATACCTGGATCGTTTAAACGAAATCTCCGGCCTGACTGATGACAGAGCCGTGACTTATGATGTCGTGAAATACTACCTTGAAGCTGATTTAGAATCCTATGATTACATTTACCATATAACAAATTTTGCACCGATGCTTGGTTTTCAAAGCCAGCTTCCCACAACCATGGCCGAATACCACTTCGATGATGTGAGTGACGTGGAAGATTATCTGACCCTTTTAAATTCTCTTGGTGATTACGTTGACTGCCTTCTCACATTTGAAAACCAGAAAGCAGATGCCGGATACGGCATGTGTAAATCTGCATTGGAAACTTCTATTGAAGACTGCACATCCTTTATGGAATCTCCGGAAACAAACCTTCTTATTGAGGTTTTCCCAGAAAAATTAGAAGGACTGGATTTATCAGAAGATGAAAAAAATGCTTACATTGAAAAAAATCACGATGCTGTCATAAATTCCGTTATCCCTGCATATCAGTCCATCGTTGACGGTCTGACTGCTCAGCTTGATACAGCGCCTGAAAAGGGAAATGTGGCTTCCTATGAAAATGGGCAGGAATATTACAAATATCTCTTAAAATCCTCTGTAGGTACCGATAAAACACCGGAAAAATTGATTGAACTGACCGAAAACAAATTAAACACAGCTATATTCTCTCTTGCTTTCACTATGAATGCCAACCCGAACATTTTTGATGACGTGGAAAATGCCGAATATGCCCTGTCTGACCCACAGGAAATCATCGAACATTTTAAATCGACATTTACTGCAGAACAGATGCCGGAGGCCCCGGAAGCCAACTACACTTTGAAAAATGTTCATGAGTCCCTGTCCGAACGTTTGAGTCCGGCTATGTACTTCATTCCACGGACTGATGATATCACAAACAATCAAATTTACTTAAATCTTCGGGACAGTATGGGAAATGAATTAATGCCGACACTGGCCCATGAGGGCTACCCTGGACATATGTATCAGATGACCTACTATTATAATACGAACCCTGATCCTATCCGCACAGTCTATGAATCCTCCGGTTATATAGAAGGCTGGGCTTCTTATGTAGAATCCCTTTCCTACGACTATTGTGGATTTAATGAGGATGTGGCAGATTTTTACCGCTCTTTTAACCTAGAAATGTTGCTCAATCTCTACTGCCGCGCAGACCTGGGAATTCATTATGAAGGTTGGGACATGGAACAGACCGGTGAGTTTATTCGTCAGTATCTGGACTTTGACGACGCAACGATTCAAGAACTTTATGAAGCAGTTCTCTATAATCCGACAAATTATATGATTTACGGTATTGGCATGAATGAAATCGTAGAAATGCGCGACACGATGGAAGATCATCTGGATGAAAATTTTGATATCAAAGATTTCCATAAACAGCTCCTTGACCTTGGCCCGGCGCCATTCCCTATTTTGCGGAAATATATGCCGGACACGGTCACTGAACCAGTTGAAGAAACCGCTGATGAAGCTGCCTGATCCTTTGGACAGACCACTGGACAGGGCTGACGGAACCACCGAATTCTTGACATTCACCCAATTGTTGTTTATAGTGGTAAATAACTAAATTGAAATAGCAATTACAATTACTTAAAGGAGGATGTGTCAATGTCAACAAAAGCCTATTACAACATCAATGAAATCGGCGCTGGAAAACCTGGATTTTCCAAGACCCGTTCAATTATCGAAGCCGCCTTCTACGGAAATAATGTCGTTAAAGTAAATACTTTAAAGGAAGCCTATGAACTGGCTAAAAATTCTCCGGGAACCATCGTTACAGACATGCCTGTATACCGTGGCGAAGAATTTGGCCTTGAAAAAGACGCAAAAGTTCTTCTCTTCAACGACGGTGCCATCACCGGACGTTATGCGGTTGCACGCCGTATCGCCGGAGAACCGGGTGTAAATTGTGAGGAATTGGATAAAGTGGCCATGGATGCCGTTTACGAATCCCGTTGGAAAACCATGTATCATGCAGAAGTTTATGCTGGTCTTGATTCTGAATTTATGGTTAAATGCCACCTGCTCATTCCTGAAGGCGAGGAAAATATTCTCTACTCCTGGATGCTGAACTTCCAGTACATGTCCGATGAATATGTAAAGATATACAAAAACTCCAAGCCAGTCGGCGACGGCAAAGAGGCAGATATTTATATCTTCTCTGACCCTCAGTGGAACGGTTCTGACCGTCCGGGTGTCGATTTAAGCTGCCTGAGTGACCCGGCCAAGAAAACATTGTGTTACTTCAACACAGAAACAAACTGTGCCTGCATTCTCGGTATGAGATACTTCGGCGAACATAAAAAAGGAACTCTGACCATGGTTTGGGCCATTGCCAACCGTAACGGCTATGCTTCCTGCCACGGCGGTCAGAAGGAATATACATTAAACGATGGTTCTAAATTCGTAGCTTCTGTTTATGGTTTATCCGGTTCCGGTAAATCCACACTGACCCATGCAAAACATGGCGGCAAATACGAGATCAAGGTTCTTCATGATGATGCCTTTATCATCAACACCGATACCTGTGCATCCATCGCCATTGAACCGACTTACTTTGATAAAACAGCAGATTATCCAACCGGATGCGAAGATAATAAATACCTCCTCACTTCCATGAATAACTCTGCGACCATGGATTCCGAAGGAAAGATTCAGCTTGTCACAGAGGATATCCGTAACGGCAACGGCCGTGCGATCAAGTCCAAGCTTTGGTCTCCAAACCGCGTAGACCGCATTGACTCCCCGGTAAATGCCATCTTCTGGATCATGAAAGACCCAACCATTCCGCCGGTCGTTAAATTAAAAGGTTCTTCTCTGGCTTCCGTTATGGGAGCAACACTGGCAACAAAACGTTCTTCCGCAGAACGTCTGGCTCCAGGTGTAGACCCGAACAAACTGGTCGTTGTACCATACGCAAATCCATTCCGTACCTATCCACTGGCCAATGACTATGAGAAATTCAAAAAACTGGTGGAAGAAAAGAATGTTGACTGCTATATCATCAACACCGGTGATTTCATGGGCAAAAAAGTACAGCCGAAAGATACCCTCGGTATTCTTGAAGCTATTGTCGAGAAAAAAGCCGAATTTAAACCATGGGGCCCATTCTCTGATATCGAGATCATGGATTGGGAAGGTTTCGTTCCAGACATGAACGATGCTGAATACCTGGCTCAGTTAAAAGCCCGTATGATGGACCGTGTAAACGAAATCGAAGAATTCTCCGTATTAAAAGACGGTTATGACAAACTTCCTGATGATGCTTTAGCTGCTATCAAGAAAGTTGTTGATGAATTAAACTAATATAAGAAAGCCGTGGAATAAACTCAGATGAGCCTATTCCACGGCATCTTTTTTTATTTCTTTTTCTTCATAAATTTTTTCAATTTTTTTCGTGTTCCCTTGCTGATATCATGTTCCAGCAAATGGGCTTCTTCCTCTGCATCCGCCGGATTGATCTCCAACATTTCCGTTAAGAATTTATAGACCACTTTATAAGTATCATACACATTCTTACCCGCTTCGAGCCCCGCTTTGGTCAGCCTGATCGTTCCATAATGCTCATGTTCGATATAGCCCTGTTCTTTCAGCGTATTCATTGCCCGATTGACACTGGGTTTGGATATTCCAAGAAGTTGTGCAACATCTGTTACACGGACTTCCTTGTTCTTCTGCTCCAGCACATAGATTTCCCTTAAATAATCTTCCAGCGAACTGGATAAACCACTTTTCATCTTCATCTCTTTCCTCCCGACCATCAGACCGTCTTAAAATGATCTCTTAAATTCCGCATCGCCTGTGTCAAAACCCGGCACTGCTCATCATCTAATCCCTGCCGCATTGCCTGAACCATATCCAAATGAAACTGTTGGTGCCGCTTATAGGCCCGCCGTCCCTTTTCATCCAAAGATATAAGAACGACCCGCCGGTCCTTTTCACTGCGTGTTCGAATAACATAGCCTTTTTTGACCAGGTTATTCATAGCAATCGTCAATGTCCCCACCGTTACGCCGACGAGACGTGCAATCGACGACATATTTTTCGCCTCGCCATCCCCCACAGCTTCAATAATGTGCATATCATTGATGGAAATATCTTTAAATTCATCCCGAATCAAAGAATCTTCCTCAATCTTCATCGTATGGTTAAATAAATGTACCAATACTTCATTCAACTGGCTATATGAATCCATAAATCCCTCTATTCTCCAAACAGCGGTGTTGAAAAATACCGCTCTGCCGTATCCGGCAGTACCGTTACAACGGTCTTTCCTTTTCCAAGCTTTTTCGCCAGCTTCAAAGCGGCCGCAACATTCGTACCGCTGGAAATTCCGCACATCAGCCCCTCCAGCCGTGCTAAATCCTTAGCAGTCTGAATAGCTTCCTCATCTGTAACCACATAAATATGATCATAAATCTGCTTGTTTAAAATCGGAGGAATAACACCGTCTCCAATTCCCATCTGCAAATGTGTCCCTACCGTACCTCCGGCCAGTATGGCCGCATTTTCCGGTTCCACAGCCCAAATTTCAATATCCGGGTTCTGCGCCTTCAGTACTTCACCAATACCGGTAATGGTTCCTCCGGTACCAATACCTGAACAGAAACCATGAATCGGTCCGCCAACCTGTTCCATAATCTCAAGTCCCGTATGATGCCGGTGTACCATCGGATTCGCCGGATTTTCAAACTGCTGAGGTACAAATACCCGTGGGTCTTCCTTTGCCATCTCCAGCGCCAAACGCAGACATTCATCAATACAATCTCCGATATTTCCCGCATCATGCACGAGACGCACTTCAGCGCCATAATGCTGTACCAGTTTCCGCCGTTCTTCACTGACAGAATCCGGCATAAAAATCACCGTCTTATACCCCTGAACAGCACCGATCAACGCCAGGCCGATTCCCTGATTACCGCTGGTCGGTTCCACAATAATCGTATCTTCATGAATACACCCCTGCTTCTTCGCTTCCTCAATCATATTAAAAGCCGTGCGTGTCTTGATAGAACCACCCACATTTAACCCCTCGTATTTTACAAGCACTTCCGCACTCTCCGGCGAATTCATACGATTCAGGCGAATCATCGGCGTATGCCCCATGGCCTCCAAAACATTATTATAAATCATCTGTTGATTCCTCTCTTTACTTTTTCATAACATGAGACAATTGTATCACATTCTGATAAAATGTTTCTGCTGTATATCGAACGAAAGCCTCCAGCTCTTCCAGGTTGAACACTTTCATTTTCTTCTCATCTCCCGGCTGCCCCTTCTGACAAATGTCTTCAAGTTCTGCCAATACCCGACTCAACTGTGAGGCATCCACTTCGCTCATATTCACATTTTCCAAAAAACGATATTTGGGCGGCTGTATATGATATTTATCGACAATCCAATGGTTACTCCGCGTATAATCCCCATAATAATATTCGGATGAGAAAAACTTCTCAAACGGAATAAATTCACCGGATTCTTTAAGTTCTACCCGATGAATAAAATCTTTCCGCGGTTCCGGCTGCCCCTTGGCATCTTCAAATGTCAAGATCTTCGGCCAATATTCGTCCACATACCGCTCATCCAGATATAAATGGGCATAGTATCCCAAAATTACCGGTTCATTCAGACGATGTCCATACTTTTCCAGAAAACATGACAGCTTTGGTGCCCGTGCGATATTCTCCAGGCCCTCCGGCGCCCAAAAATGGGATATGGCTTTATCTTTTCCCAACCGGGTATCCGGAAGGAGATTACCAAGCAAAAATTCCTGTTTCCAGTCAGCATCCGGCTGCACTTCCATATGTTCCATAATCATGGCCGCCTCTGTAAGATGAATAATAAATCCCGGCATATTTCTCCCCTCCCGATTCTTTTTATTTATGATACCACATTTTACAATATTTTTATATACGTAGAATCATATTTTACAAAGGCAAATATTTCTCCGCTCCGGCCCAGCTGCCCGATCACTAAACCTTTATATTGGTTGGACCAATTTGTATAATTGATAAAAAATACTCGTTAAACAAATAACTTTTATAGACAACTTGCACAAATTATCATATAATAGAACAGTCGAACTTTGAGTTTTAAATGATATTATTATGAAGGATTTTTAAAGGAGAACATTTATGAAAACAGTAAACTTTCTTTACGGAAAAACAACACTTGATTTGGAAGTTCCTGACGATACTCCTGTATTGACTTCCAATATCGATGAATTGCGCAGCGACAAAAGCGGTTATGATATCGTTGCGGAAGCCATGGAAAACCCTATTGACAGCCCACGTCTTTTTGAACTTGCAAAAGGCAAACCGGACTGCACAATTATTATCAGCGATCACACACGCCCTGTACCAAGTCAGGACATTTTACCTCATATGATCCGCGAATTGAGAATGGGAAATCCGGATATCAAGATTACACTTCTTGTGGCTACCGGTTTTCATCGTCAGACAACTATTAACGAGTTAAGAAGCAAACTCGGTGATGCACTCTACGAAGAATTCAAGGACAGTATCGTTGTTCATGATGCCCATGATCCGGAAAGAAATGCCAAAGTCGGCAAATTACCATCCGGTCCGGATTGTATCATTGATAAGCTTGCATTAGAAGCGTCCCTTCTCGTTGCTGAAGGTTTTATCGAAGCTCACTTCTTCGCCGGCTTTTCCGGTGGACGCAAGAGTGTTCTTCCAGGCGTCTGCGATGCCGTAACCGTTATGGGCAACCACTGCTCTAAATTCATTGACAGCCCATATGCCCGTACCGGTATTCTTGACAATAACCCGATTCACGAAGATATGATTGCCGCAGCCGAAATGGCTAATCTGGCATTTATCTGTAATGTTGTTATTGATGAGGACAAGAAAACTGTTGCGGCTTTTGCCGGAAACTTCAATACCGCACACCGCAAAGGCGCCGATTTCCTTGCGAACTATTGTGTCGTAAAACCGGCTCCGGCTGATATCGTTATCACCACGAACGGCGGTTATCCTCTCGATCAGAATGCTTACCAGTGTTCAAAGGGTATGAGTGCCGGAGAAGCTACAGCAAACCCGGATGCTGTTATGATCATGCTGGCTACATGTTCAGACGGTCACGGCGGCGAACAATACTACCGTTCCATTGCTGAGGCTGAATCTGCTCAGGCCTTCTATGACCAGTGTATGGCAACCGCCCAGGAAGATACATTGCCTGACCAGTGGTGTGCTCAGATTTACTGCCGTATTCTCTGCAAACACAAAGTACTTTTTGTGGCAGAACCGGAACAGAAAAAAATGATCACAGACATGAAAGCCGAGTACTTCCCAACACTTGAGGCTGCTTATGCACGTGCAAGGGAACTGAAAGGTGAGGACGCAAGTTTGACCTGCATCCCTAACGGTATCTCCGTTATTGTAAGAGACTGATATCTCTCAAAATATATTATATATAGAAAAAACAAAGCTCCAGGAGAAATCCTGGAGCCCTCTTTATAAAACAAAGAAATTATTTCTAATTCACTTCCACAGAAGTTACCGTAACAGTCTCAGCGCCTTCAGAAAGATCCCCTGTATAATACAAGGTAATATCTGTTCCTTCCTGCAGTTCACCTGCCACATTCATTTCTGCATCCATTGTTGAAAATGTATATCTTGTTCCGCCGCTGGTTCGTATCGTCACCGTGTTCATTGAAGCTTCAACAACGGTTCCGCTGATTCGATCCGCACCGAAGCCATTACTCGATGCACTACTATTCGATGTGCTGCTGCCTGATGTACTACTGCCGGATATACTGCTGCCTGAGCTGCTCACTGTAATCCTGGTAGCCGGAACCAGGTCATCTCCCTCAATATCTCCGGTATACGCAACTGTGACCATATCTCCTTCTTCAATATCGGCAGAATCACTGACTACAGCTTCTTCTACTGAAAAATAATAATTCTCGCCGTCTGCAGAGCTTTCAATAACCAGCTTCGCTCCCTCGATATATTCCACAACGGTTCCCGACATCTGACTTCCGCGTTCTGACATGCCGTTGGTCGTTCCGCTTCCTGATGCGGCATCCGAACTCATAGCGACTACCAGTTCCACAGTCGCACCGTCCGTTTCTGTTCCCGACAATATGCCGCTGTAAACTACGGCAACGGTATTGCCTTCTTTAATCGATTCTCTATTCACTTTATTTACACCGGCGACATCAAATTCCAATGTTTTTCCGTCATCCGTTTCAATAACAAGTACACTGCTTTTTAAAGACACCACACGTCCGACTTTAGCATCCAGTTTCTCTGCCCCGGCAGGCTGAGTTTCTGCCGTTTCCGACGCTGTCTCCTCTTTTTTTTCTTTGCCGCCGCAGCCCACCAGCATGGATGCCGAAAGCACGGCAACTAATGAAATGCCAATCAGTTTTTTAAACCAATTTTTCATTACTATCTTTCCTCCAAAGACTTATATTCTTTTTCTTCCATAATGCTCAGATAGGCCGGACGAATGATCTTATCCACATTGACTAACTCTTCAATGCGATGAGCACTCCATCCCACAATTCGTGCCATGGCAAAAATCGGTGTATATAATTCCAATGGAATGTCCAGCATATTATATACAAAACCGCTGTAAAAATCCACATTGGCGCTGACACCTTTATAGATTTTCCGTTTCTCCGCAATGACTTCCGGTGCCAGACGTTCCACGGCCGAATAAATATCGAATTCTTCTTCTCGTCCCTTTGCCCTTGCCAGACGTTCTACAAAGCTCTTAAAAATCCGTGCTCTTGGGTCGGAAAGCGAATAAACCGCATGACCCATACCGTAAATCAATCCCTTTTTATCAAAGGCCTGTTTGTCCAAAAGCTTACCAAGGTATTCCTTAATGGCTTCTTCATCGTGCAGATCGGATACCTGCTCCCGCAAATCCCGCATCATTTCCACAACTTTAATATTTGCGCCGCCATGCTTCGGTCCTTTCAGAGAGGACAGAGCCGCAGCCACTACCGAGTAAGTATCTGAACCTGCAGAAGATACAACACGGGTCGTAAAGGTCGAATTATTACCGCCGCCATGCTCCATATGTAACACGAGGGCAATATCAAGAACCTTCGCTTCCAGCTCCGTATATGTCTTATCCGGGCGAAGCAAGAGAAGGATATTTTCCGCAGTTGAAAGATTTTCATCCGGGCGATGGATATAAAAACTTTCTCCACATTCATAATGATTATATGCATGATATCCATATACGGACAACATTGGAAGAATGGCAATCAACTGCAGACACTGGCGAAGTACATTACTGATCGACGGGTCTGCCATATTATCATCATAAGAGGCCAGCGTCAGCACACTCTTTGTAATCGAATTCATAATATCCTTACTTGGCGCCTTCATGATGACATCCCTCGTAAAGTTTGTCGGCAGTGTCCGGCTGGCATTGAGAACACCTTTAAACTCATCCAGCTCTGCCGTATTTGGTAATCGTCCGAATAAAAGTAAATAAGCCACTTCCTCATATCCGAACCGCTCTCCATGAAATCCTTTGACCAAATCTATGATACTATATCCCCGATACCACAGCTTACCGTCGCAGGGTATCTTTTCTCCGTTCACATTTTTAAACGCTTCAATCTTTGAAATGTGTGTCAAGCCAGATAACACACCATTTCCATTTTTATCCCTAAGTCCCCGCTTTACACCAAACTCATCAAAAAGCTCTGCCGAAATCAAATCTGTATTCTCGCATATCTTTCCGTATATATCTGTATATTCCACTAAATTCATTTTTTCTTTCTGCTCCATTAAGATATACACCTCCATTTTACTATTAGGATAAATTGTAACATTCTTTAAAAATATATGTCAATTATTTCACATAAAAATTTATAGTTGTTTAGAAAAGTTTCACGAACTTTTCACACTTTCCCTAAAATTCGACAATCAGAACCACCGGCTTAGCCGGTGGTTTGCTCCAGCCCTATAAGGGCTTTTTACCGGCACTGGAGTCTAAAGACTCATCGAGTAGTTCGCCATCCGCAACATCATTTCTCTACTAAGCCCTGAAGGGCTTATTTTATTTGTTTGCTATTACTGGCTCACCCGTAAACGGGTCTATATACTCCTTTAGTGTCATTTGGTCATATTCTAAATCTTCTTTTAATTGATTTTGAATATACTCTTGAATCTTTTTCTCATTTTTTCCTACCGTATCGACATAGTATCCTCTGCACCAAAAATGTCTATTTCCAAATTTATATTTTAAATTTGCATGTCTTTCAAATATCATGAGTGTACTTTTTCCTTTTAAATATCCTACAAAAGCGGATACACTCATGCTTGGTGGAATCTCCACGAGCATATGGACATGATCCGGACATATCTCTGCTTCCACAATATGCACAGATTTTCTCTTACATAGAATACTCAATATATTAGCTATATCCTGTTTTAACTTTCCATACGCAAGTTTTCTTCGGAACTTCGGTGCAAAAACAATATGGTACTTACAATTCCATTTTGTATGTGATAAACTATTTACATCCATTTGGATAACCTCCTTTGATTTTATGCGGTTGGCGAACCAGCATAATTATATCACTGGAGGTTTTTTACTGTAAGCTGAAGCAATGCAACTCACCTGCAGAGCAGGTGGTTTATTTGTTCCTTAAAGTTCCGTTTCTCTGATGAGAAACTCCCCAATAAGGAACAGGCTAAAGCCTATCAACAAAAGCCGTGTGTACGTAATTATTTACCCATCGTACACACGGCTTATTATCAAACAATCACTTCAACTTCTCCAGAATCTCAGCCACCGAAATGCCGTCAAGATGCAATAATAAACTCCCCCGCCCATTACACGCGTTCCAAGTTCCCCCCAGAAATTATTCAATCTCCTCGTACATCGCTTCATATTTCGGCATACACCATGCAGCCAGTCTCTTTGCCTGCTTGTAGAAGAACAACATCCAGTCACGGCTACTCTCGTTGATGCTTTCTTTGTACAGCGCCCAGCCCACATAATACCAATTATGGATAGCGGAGTATGCCATCCAATGAAGGTGTTCCTTCTCGGTTGCGGGTCTGCCAAAGTACGCTTCCAAGATATCCAGAATCTTCGGCTCATCAACATCATATTCCAAGCCCGCGATTACACGACCAAAATCATACGCAGGATCATTGTACCCTGCAAATTCCCAGTCTATGATGTCAAGTGTAGTATCAGTCACCAGAACATTGTCAATATTAATATCATTGTGACACATCGTGTGCTTCACTCCATCCATATCTGCATACTTCTGGAGCTTGCGCATGCTAGCCCACTCTTTTTCAAAAATCTTGAACAGGTCACCCTTCATCTTAGAGGCTTCTTTAAACAGTCTTTCGCACTGATACATCGGATCATAATCATACTCCTGCCAATCAGAAAGATCATAGCCTTCATCATGGAATGCCCGAATTTTCTTTGCAATCCTCTTCATCAGCTCTACATCCTGATAGTAGACACCATGAATATCATGACAATTCTCTCTAAACTTGGAAATCTTCACGCCGGATTCATCGATGTAGACATAAGTATCATCTGCATGAGCCTTTGCCGCCAGCTTCTGAGCGAGACACTCATTCTTTCGATAAATAAAGAACTGACTGCTGTCACCGGGATAACGGAAAATATAGCGTTCTCCACGCACAACAAAGGTGAAGAGAATATTCGTCAAACCCTTCTGAAGGATCACAATATCGCTGATTTCATCCTCTGTGCAATTGAGAACAGAACAAATTTTCTCGTTAATACGGCCGCTGACATTACCTAAAAACAGGCCATCGATATTCTGGATTTCCCGAATAGAATCAAATTCATAGAGAAAGTCACTGGAATACTGACGGACATACATGTCCAGGTCCTCTGCATGACGGCTGATGAACTCCTCCCAGAAAAGAGCCGAAACACGGAAGTCATCAATTTCTTCGTTCATATAGTTTACCAGGCGGCGACTGAGTTCCTTATCGACATAAGCATGTCCGTAAATACACTCTCCACTTTTCGCTCCGCTGTAAACTTCCAGAATACGACCGGAGGAATTCTTTCTGATAAGCAGCTCATTGTGTGCATTCTCTTTGAATACAGTTGCATGGTAGGAATTATACTCATATTCAGAGAACGGATTTTCCTCGAAATAGTTATCACAATTGCAGATATAAGTACTGCCCAAATCATTCCTTGCAATGTACAGGGAGTAAATATTATTCTTCTTCAAATCCGGATTGATTTCCAAATTGACGCCCCACTTGTCCTGAAGGAAGAAATAGAGTTCCTGCTTATAGGCGATGACTACCGTGATTTTCTGAATACCCGCTTCCCTGAGCTGACGAATCTGACGCTCGATCAGCGTCTCACCATTCTTCATAAACAAACCTTTTGGCATAGAGTAAACTGACTTGGCAGAGATATCGTTACCGCCAGCTGCCAGAATAATCGCATTGTCCACCTTCAGAGGTTCCAACTCAATCATCGCAGACTCAGTAACAGTTCCATTCTCAACATAGCCTTTCTTCTCCAGGCTGGCAATCAACTCATCTACTTCCTCTTTTGACTTGAAGACATAGTAATGCTTTTTGCTATAAACTTCAGCCGCAAGATCCTGAACCGACGGTTTAATCTTCAGCATAGTGCGGATAACTTCAAATTCCTTATAAGTAATCATTTTGCGCTTCCTTTCTTTTATTCCTTCCTTGTATTGTTCAAGCGATGCTGCTTGAGCAAAAGATGGCCTTCAAAAACATCCAGGTCTGACTTCCGAGTAATCTTACATTGTGCCGATGTGGACTTTGAAAACCACAGTCTCTTCCCCAATGCCAGATAAAGTGAAGTTGTATGCGGCTCAAGATCCTTTAGTATATCCCTCCTTACCGCTTCCTCATATGCATCGCAGAGTTCTCCAAACCTAAAGGTCCATGGATTTGCAAACCCCTTTAATGTCTCTCGAATAATATTCTGGGTTGTTGAGAATTCGTCATCCTTAATGCAGGTGCAAAGATCAATATCAACAGAAGCAATGGCATTCCCATGAGCCTCGCATACACGAATGGAGTCATCGATGTCTTCTTGCGGTGTCATTGGTGACACACCAAAGGAAATGACAACGATGTCATTTCTATCAATCTTCCTCTTCAAATTGAGTATCCCATTCATAGTTGACTCTTGGAAGGTATCACCTCCTGTACAAGTCCATCTTTTTTTCTGGATTCCGTACCGTTCACAGATACTCTCAACCTCATCTACCCATTCCTTATGGCAGACCACTTCAATGGCATCAATATTACTATTCTTCTCAAAAATCTCAAGTGTATAAGCCAAAATAGGCTTTCCCTGAACTTCAATAAACTGCTTCGGAATGCCAGCTCCAACCCTTGTGCCGGTTCCTCCAGCCAGAATAATTCCGACGTTCATTTTCATCCTCCTCAGATTGGTTGATAGGGATTGACGCACAGATTCGGGTCATAGAACAACAAATCATCTCCTATAAGCTTTCCGATTCCATTGTGCGCCTCTATGATATTGACGGCGCAGTTCTCTGGTATCTTGCCATGCCAGAAGTCTGCTTTGTCATCATATACCTGCTGCAGCATCGCTCGTAAAGCAAAGCCATGTGTCGAAACCAAGACAGTCTTATCATCGAGGTCAGAATTGTGAATCAATTCCTGATAAAAATCTCCGGTTCTTTTACAAACTTGGAATATTGATTCCCCAGTTGCACTATTTTCAAATAAAAATGGATTAGTATAAAAAAGATTGAACGACTTTGACGGGACGGAGAAGTTTTGCTTTGTGATTCCAAGGCCTTCCCAATCTCCAAAATACATTTCTTTCAGGCGGTCATCAACTTGAATACAGGCTGATGAAGCTTTATTCAAATGGAGAATTATCTCAGCTGTCTCATAAGCTCTTGAAAGAGGGCTAGAATATGCACAGTCAAACTTCACATCAGAAAGCACTTGACCGGTTTTTTCAGCGAGTTCCCGCCCCTTCTCATTCAATGGTTCATCTGTCCACCCCTGGAGGACCCCCTTTGAATTACCATTGGTCTCACCATGTCTAACTACATAGATTATCATTTTATTTCCTTTCCGGCAGTTTGTGTCACAAATAATCAACAAATGTTTCCTATCAGCAAACGCCAATTCTGGTTTCTGAGGTGTTTATTTAAAAAATAATACATGAAATCACTTAATATGTCAACTTAAAATCACTATTATCATCGCTATATTTTGCATCCCCTCTTGAAAATCACGTCATGTTGATTTATAATGTACTTATTATTCTAGAGAGGTGATTGTATGTCTGTCGGAGCCAATATCAAAAAACGCAGATATGAATTAAGAATGTCTCAACAGGAACTTGCAGAAGCGATGGGATATAAAACCCGGTCAACTATAGCAAAAATTGAATCGGGTGAAAATGATATTTCACAAAAGAAACTTCAACGTTTTGCTGCTGTACTCGACACTACAGTTGAGTCATTAATCTCTGGATACAACATAAAGCCCACGGAAAATCGTTTTGAACAGCCTACATCAACTTTATCTAACAGGTGTAAAAATGTTGTTCTAGTCCTCGCCGGAGGAAAATCGGTTCGAAACCAGCAAAATATCCCAAATCAATTTATCAATATACATGGCAAGCCGGTGATTGTTTACTGCCTCGAGGCATATCAGTCTCATCCTGCCATTGATGATATCTACATCGTTTGCTTGAAAGGATGGGAGAATATTGTATCCGCATATGCCGAACAATATGGGATTACAAAACTCAGAGGATTAATTTCCGCTGGGAGCAGTGGAATTATGTCTGTTCAAAATGGTCTAGAGTTAATCAGGAATCAATACTCGTCAGAGGATACTGTAATCATTCAGGAATCTACAAGACCGATGATAAGCGTTGACATGATCTCCAAGTTACTTCAAGCCTGCAATGAAAAAGGAAGCGCAACCATCTGTCAATCCATGAAAGATTACGTTCAATTCAGCATTGTTGATGGAACTACTAAATATATTGACCGAAATACAGTTGTTGATTTGCAATCTCCTGAAGCACATCGTTTATCAATAATGGAATCTGTATTTACAGACGCAAAAAAACAGCAGCACCCCTTAACTGAGTCCTGCTGTACAATGCTGATGTATAATATGGGATACGAAATCAATTTTATTGAGGGAAGTGTCAATAATATAAAAATTGTTAGGCAAGAGGATATTGCGGTATTTCGTGCCCTTACACAATCAAATTCATTAATTTGAAGGAAGATTCATTATTCTTGGAGCAATGTCCGAATCTTTGTTTCAACCATATCAAATGCAACATCATTCATACCGCTATTAATAATGATATCTGCAATCGACTTTGTAGGTTCAACAAAAAGGTAATGCATCGGTTTTACTGTATTGATATATTGGGTAATTATTCCTCTCAAATCACGTCCTCTTTCCTCAGAATCCCGTAGAACCCTTCGAAGGATTCTTTCATCCGCATCAGCTTCTACAAATATCTTTATGTCAAACAACTGTCGAAGGTTGACATCATATAAAGATAATATACCTTCTACAATGATAATTCTCCTAGGACTTACCCGCAGTGTCTTCTTTGAGCGATTATGTTGTGTATAATCATATACCGGGCACTGAATAGTCTGTCCTGCCTTTAAAGCTTGAATATGCTCTACCAATAAGTCTGTTTCCAGTGCATCTGGATGATCATAATTTATATCTTTTCTCTGTTCAAAAGGAATATCATCGCGGCATTTATAGTAATTGTCGTGATAAAGAACAGCTATTTCATTTCCAAAAGCGGACTTCAATCTATTCGTAAATGTCGATTTACCAGAGCCAGTACCACCAGCTACTCCAATAACTATTGTCTTCATCCTATTATTCTCCATCTATTCTTAAATTAACGTGTCTATAAAATCAACAATTCTACACGCAGAATGGCCATCACTCACATTTCCAAGATGTTCTAAGAAATGCTCACGATTCCGACTAATCTGTTCGCTATCATAACCAAGCACGGCCTCCAACAGTTCTTGATTGTTATGAACGATTGGGTAAGGAAAATCGTTCAGAGAGAAGTAAAGCCCCCCTCTTTGTTCCATGTATTCTTCTTCGTCATTTGCAAACAAAAAGCAAGGCTTATCGGTGTGAATCAAATCCAACACAGAGCTGGAATAATCTGTCATAAACACATCGCAACAACTCATATATTCAGCCATATCATCAAATTGATTACAGTTTATGATTGTTCCATCTTCAGGATATACAAAGTCCTCTTTCTCCATCTGCTCTTGAACATAATGATGTACACGAAAGCCAAAAATCCATTCCCCGCCATATTTTTTATGAAGAATGTAAAGGAGATTAGGAATATGAATCTGCTTCATCTGCAAAAGTCCGCCGCCTTCAACACACCAATCCCGATATGTTGGTGCATACAAAAACAGTTTCTTGTCAGCAGGTAATCCCAATTTTTTTTTCAGTGTTTCCTGCTTTTCTGTTTTAAACAGAATATCTGTATTTGCTTTCCCAAGAAAACAGAATTGATAATTACCCGGATAGGCTTCCCGATAAATCTCCTCCTCGAATCGATTCCCTAATATGAGATAATCACACGACGTCGTAAACGCATAGTCTTTTACTCGGTCTCCATATCTCTTAGCACCAATATACTTATATGGCACTCCATGGAATGTAGATATGTGAATCTGGTTGGAGTTCTTTATCAATCTCAACTTGAATTCTGAGAACAACCGTTTGCTCACATTCTTCTTATCATACATCCATGTATGTATGCCAATATAACTGTCCAGACAAAGCTTCGCTCTCGTCTTATAATACGATGCTTCAGTACTCCCTCGTTTGACCTGAGTTATGTAGCTAGGAACATCAGTCATTTTCATTGATTGGCTACAATCCCAGACTATCTTATAATCCGGATGTCTCTCATGGAATTCACGTACAATATACTTTACACTATCATTAAAACCATCAAGTATGTTAAATACATATACACATTTTTTGTCTACTGGTAGAAAACGCGCCCAGAGGGATACCACAATATCACTAATACTTCTCATACAATCCTCCAGCTTCACAACAAATTATCATATTACCCATTAATCATTGGACCAACAGATAACAAGGATCAACGCAATATTCGCTCAGAGGATTGACAGCGTTTAGTGGCATGTATTCTTCTTACGAAATCCAGTATGCCTCGGTAACATGAGGGATTCTCTTTTCAACAGGCGGGAGTTTCATATAATTGCCATACAGTTGCGTTAATCGAGCATCGTATTCCATCGGCACGCGGAACTTTTTCCCCTCAAATTTCATGTATGTATAGTCATGATAATACGAAATAGCACTAATATCTTTTGCGCCATAAACACTGAAATAATTTGTCAAATATTCCCCATTGCTTTTTCTTTCTGCAAACCAATTCAGCAATCGAAAACTCGGTTTGAGTACCATCTGCCCAATCCAATGCAAAATCTTTTTTCCAAAGCAATCAGCAGGTAACATTGATCTCTGTGCGAGCATCAATATCACCATACACAGTTTATGCTTTAACTGCAAAATGCTTTTATTATCTGTCGCAGAGTCCATTGGAAAAATATCTACCCATACAGGATACCGATACTTCTCCAGCCGTGCACCATGTGTAATGGTTTGAATATCAACCAAGTTTGCGTACGGCTTAAAAACCTTACTTTTAGAATTCAAGCTAGCAAGAATATACCCCCCCCCCGATTTCTTTGTTCTGATCATTTACTAAGAAAAGGAGTCTATTATAATCTTCCCGCGGCATTGTTACGTCAATATCATCATCCCACGGAATAAAACCCTGATGCCTTACAGCACCAAGCAACGTTCCATAGTCAATCAGATAACGCAAACCATTCTTTTCACAGAATTGAGCAAAATAATCCATCATATCCAATGTCAATGCCTTAAACTCCTGCGATGACATTTTTTTCATTTTGTTTCCCCTTTCTTCCATTTCATGCTCTGCCCCATTTGACTGCTTGAATTAATTCGTTCTTCACCATGACAATCCCGACCAACATAATTCCCAGAGACACTGCAACATCAAAAAACAAAGACGTAAAGAATAGCGACATCAAACTAGCACCGATACATATTGTCATTAATAAAAAAAGTTTATAGTTCTTTCTGCCAGTACCATAATAATGAAGCGCCATTTTTATTTCTATCGTTCTACTAATTGCAATGCTTAGTAAATAAGCAATACCCGTTGCCTGAAGTCCCCATACTGGCAAACCTATCAGCAGAATAGGCAACGAAATCAAGATTCTAACAATAGGTACAAGAATCCGATTGATTGTTTTCTTCTTTATGTAAATACCTATGGAATAAACAGTTGACAGAACGTCAAAGCATGAACCGCACACAATTGCCGGGGCAATAATCATAGCATTGGCGTAATCTCTGTCCAGAATGAGCACCAGCCATCTTCTGGTCAGAATAGTTCCAGCCAAAATACAAACCACAAAGAATGTCATAGAAATACCGATATTGAAGAACACATCCTTGAATTTTTTTTCGTTTTGGTATTCCCTATAAGTGTACGGTGTCCATATATTAGATACTGTCGTTTTTACCATATTCATCACAGTTATAAAAATTGATGCCGCTGTATAAACCGCCAGTACATCCCAACTGGTTGTCTCACGAATAACAAGTTTCTCTACCAGCGGAATAGAAAAACCCATAGATATGGTCAATGCAAGCGGAAGGCCATACTTCAACATCTCTTTTGAGGATACGTCAATCCCCCTTGGGTTCTCGCTGTGTTGCATCCTAACCACAACACAAATATTGATAAGCAAAGCTACAAAGACACCGCAAGCAAGAGCAACAATGGTCCAATCTAAAGAAATGTTGCTCACCAAACAATAGAGTACAATGATAGCAACGAGGAAAACGCCTTTGGTTGCAATATTTGAAATTGAATAATTCACTGCGCACTCTTCCATTCTAGCAGTCACCATTAGGAAACGCTGTACTACCAAAACAAATAGATAGAGGCATAGAACCCAGCAGGCTTTTGTCGAAATACCCTCCCCAAGCACCGCCGTAACTATCTTTCTGCTTGGTTCGAGCAACAACAAACAAGTTACAAAGCACAAAATCAAAGGGTATATCATACACCGAAATAGATACTTCCAGTATCCTTCCTTCCGCGATGCAAAATACCTAATAAACGCTTCATCCTGACCTAAATAGAGAAAGGTGGACAATGCTGTAGTAAACGTTATTACCATGCCATACTGGGCATATACTTCCTTATCGAGTATGCGGGTTAATAGAGGGGTTGAAATCATTCCCAACAGAGCGGATACTAGCGTCCCTCCAAAGTAATATATAACATTTTTAAATTGTTTTTTCTTTCCCATCTTTTTTCTCCTGCGATCTCACCGATATTGATACAGCTCCATAACGCGATCTGAAAAGTCACAGGTCATAAAGGTTTTGTTTTTCAATGAATTTACCATTTCCTGATACAGCTTTTCTTCCTCATCCGGCCGCTCAAGAACTTGCTTGATTTCTTTTCTCTGAAGCTTCATAACGGCCTTCAAAAGTCTACGTCGGTCAACTGAAAAAGCCTTACCCTTCTGTTTTGTTTTCTGATAATCATGAAGATTCTGCATATCCTTAACAAAAGTATAAAGCATATCCTCAACTGATACTTCCTTATACAATAAACTCGAATAATTTCTCTTCATTTCCAGGCTGTTTTTCAAGCGAACCAGAATATCTTCCGAAAAGACAGCACCGGCCAGTGCCGTTGGGAACTGCTCCAATCGTTTCTGATAAGAGCAAATGAGTTTCCCCTCGTATGGAAGCACTACACTTAAAATATCAAGTGTATTACGCGCAATCAAATACTTCTTTTGATGCTCAGGAATCCGTGAAAAATCTCTAAGAACGTGATACAAGCGGTGATTTACCACAGAATTTAGCTCAGCAAAATTGAGGTTGTGAACATTAATTCGGGGTAACAAAGAAAATACCTCTTCATCACCATAGATTAAGTATTTAGCTTCAGACATTTCAAAATTGATAAACCGTTTGTCCATCAACGGAAGCTTTTTCTTCCAAACAAAATTCCACTCCAAATTGAAGAAAGGTGATACTATTTCCTTTTTCAGTTTTTGATTTAACTCAGTTAAATCTTTATTCATCGCTTCTGGAATACTATTTGTATTCGTTACTACTGTGAACTCACAGTCACTCAGAAGCTGCCACCTACCAGCCTCATCCAAATAATAGCTTTCCTCTCCTCGAGAACAGCTTCCCATCAATATAGCTGCATAGACCTCTGGATGGATGACCAATGCTTCACGGATACTTTCCGTAATATAATCAACAATCCGATTGCTATCAGATCGGGCGTGCGAATTACTGCTCATCTAAAACCACATCCTTAATTAGTTTTTGTATAGTCGCACACTTCTTCTCTGAGCTGAACCTTTCCTGAACAAAAATTTGGCAGTTCTCAATAATCTCTTTCTGTTCCTCCCAAGTTTTCTCTAACCAGACAGCAATGCAACGAACAATATCTTCGGCACTTTCTTTCTTACATATTAGCTCATTTGACCACAGCATTTCCGGGATTCCGTCACATTGGCTGCCAATCACACAACATCCCATGGAAATACCTTCTGCAACTACCAGCGGTGCAGGATCGTTTCGGCTCGGTACAAGAAGAATGTCAATCTGTTCGTACAGCTTTGAGATCACCTGATGGTTCACTCTTCTGTGAAGCTCCACAACAACTTCCTGTGAAAGACTGCTCATACATTTCCTGGAAAAATCATCCTCATCGGTATTCGTAACAATCATCATTCGGACTTCAGTGATGTGGAATTCCGTTTTTTTACCGTTAAGCTGGTTTACCGCCTGAACAAGAATATCAAATCCTTTTCGCGGAAGGATACCACCTATAAATCCAATCGTCAGTACACCAGAATCAAAGTTACAATGATAAGGGCTAGTTTTGAAATCTAACCCATTATAAACAACATGTATCCTTTCCTTTGGAACGCCGCATTCCTCCAGTTCCTTAGCTGCGGCGGCAGAAGGAGTCAACACCGCCGCAGACTTGCAACAAGCTCTTGCTCCACCCCTTCCCCATGCCGGCCGTAAATGTCGAACCATATCATGAATATGAGAAATAATAGGGTATTGCTCAAACATTCCATGAAACAGTGCATTTTCCAATGTATTATTGAGATAAACCGCATCAATATCAAGACTGTCAACCCACTTCTTTGCATCATTGTTGAGATAGGCATATTTGATGCGCAAGGCTTCTAACGGCATTAGAAAAAACCTTGTCAAGCTTGTATTTCTGTATTTTGTATAATTCCAAAAGAAAAAATGATCTTTGGGAACTACAGAGGATAGCTGAGCACAATTATCCTCATTTGTTCCAATCACCATGATGTAATTATCGTCTGTTGAACGATTCAAGTATTCTTCTAGTGTTGCTTCCGCACCTGAGAAATTCGCAAATGATGCTACAACGAATAAAACCTTACTCATTTTTCTACCCATTTTCTACCCAATATCAATTCTTGCTTAGTTCTTCGGCCTCATCGTAGATTTGCTGAACGAAACGATTTACAGTATATGAACGTGCAATAGCTTCCATTTTCTTTGTGACCCGGTCGTCATCTACCATGACTTCCATAATCATGTTCGCTACTGCTTTATCATCAGCATAATAATCGATGTAATAACCAGCGTTTTGGGTGACCTCACGCAGAACAGGAATGTCATTCATCAGGCACTTAGTCCCACGAAGTGCCGCCTCCAAAGGCGGCATGCCAAAACCATCATATCGAGATGCATACAGAAGCATCTGTGCAAAGTGATACAGATTCTCTCGTTCCTCATTAGTGATATATCCCATCAGAATGATGTTCGGATATTTATCGCAGTATTCCTTCACAGTTCGCTCAACATCAGGATCCTCCGCAATACCAGCAAGAACCAGCTTATAGTCAGTATTCGCAAAATACTTACTGAACACCTCCAAAACATGAACCGTTCCCTTCCAGTAGTTCATCCGTCCCATCATCAGGAAATACTTACCATCTACGATAGGCTCTGAAGCAAACGTATAGTCTTCAGGCGCAAAGATTCCGTTATAATTTACAGAAATATTCCTGGCATTGGGAAACTGCTTCATGATTTCGCCCTTGCTGAAATTTGAAACTGTCTCTATCAACGCAGAGTTGCGAATTGTATTCCAGATAAAAAATTTATACTCCAAAATGTATTTCTTAGAATATTTCTGGATACCTGAGAGGGTATAAATATCCGGAATCTGAGACATAATCTTTACACCCTTAATTTTCACCGGAGAATACTGATTCACCTGATACAGTACATCCACCGGATGTTTCTCCAAGAACCGCTTCATCCACAAATGATACCGAATAGAGTCGAGACCTCCATTATTCTTTCTTCCATGATAATAATTCTTAAAAGAGCGAACCAAATATTTCTGATCCAGTGGAACATCCGATAAGAGGATTAAATCATCATAAGGACTTTTTTCCAGTATGACCTCTAAGATTAAGCCAAGACTGATAAGTTTATCTCTTGTCAATTCCCGGCAGTCAAACGCCATTTTCATTGTCTATTTCCCCATTTCTACACGAATAACTTTAGCAGGACTTCCCGCCACTACAGCACCGATAGTATCTACAGAATTAATTACTACGGAGTTTGCACCAATGATAACACCTTCAGCAATACGAATTTCTCCCAATACCTTGGCGCCAGCACCAATCATCACATCATTGCCAATAATGGGCGCCCCCCGGATTTTTTGCACCGATTACCACATCACCGTAAATTCTGCATCTCTCGCCGATTTTTAACTTTGGATTAATTGCCACAGACCCATAGTGTGCAAGGGATAGACCTTTCCCGCAAGTATTCAGCGAAATAGAGAAACCTAATCGAACACTTTCCCTATGAAAACGCCACCGAAGTATTCCATATATTATTTTGCCAATATACCCTTCGAATTTACAATTTCTATAGTATTCAGTTTTTCGAAGTAATATTTCCCATTTCCATATATCATCAAGTATCCCAGGTCTGTTCTTATCCATAAATAGTGCAATTCTATCTGCTTCAATATATTCTTTATATTCCTGATGCGAACTAATCATCCTAATTTCTCCTCTTATCTTACTCTTAGAAGAATAAAACAACTCCAAAGAAGATACAAGACCACCAACAATGCCATTCTATAATTCTCATTGAATCGTCCGGCCCGCACCTTAAGCATAGGATGTTTTCCTTCCGTTGGCTCTGGATACAAGTAATTAACAGCGAATATATAGAGTAATGGCACAATAAAAATCACTTCTCTAAACGTGATAATCTGAAAACACGCCAAATATACATATGGAACAATCACGCACAACGAATAAAACCCAAATTTCTTGCATTTCCGAATCATCCAGTATACACCTAGTAATGAAATAGGCATATCAAACAGTCGATAATATACTCCAAAATCAAGCATGAATCGTCCAACATGTTCAGACGAGTTTGGAAGCATAATATAAAAAACGAGATCTAGCGGTACCTTCCACAGTTCATTTACACTATCTATTGTAAGGAAATCGAACATAGAGCCTGATCTAATTGATTTGTTTCTACCTGCAGTATACTGTCCCAATAATAACATCGTATCTTGGTAGTATTCCATTGACATCAATACGGTTACCGCAATCAAAAAAAAGATTGTCAAACACGAGAAGGCAAATATTTTCTTTCCTTTATTACGACTTAATCCCCCTAGTTGTTTATAAATTACTGAACAGCTATATACTCCAAGAACGAGAAGACCCATTCCACTTCGTATCAATTCTGATAACAAACAAAATAAAAAAAACGATACAAACCTCTTCATGGAATTGTTTTTCTGCATGTATAGCATAATCATGCATGATGTTGCGAAAAACAGCATGGACAAGACATCTTTGATTTCAAAAGAACAGATTGATACCATAAATGGAAAAAAGATATACATTTTTGTTGCTGTAAACTCTGTTCTATGAGTGTTAATTGTTCTTTCGATGTATGCGATCGGATAGACGCACAAAATCGATGCGAAGAGATTCACAATTCTGCCATTAAGAGACGATGAACCAAAATAATAGTACAAATAATTCAAAAAAGTCTGGTAATTATTCCTTCCAACAGACAATATCGAGCTTGCCGCATCAGCTCGATAATGGTAATTAAAGTCATCTGTTATCATAAACGGATACGAATCCGCAATGAAAACGAAATACACAAAATACCATATTAATCTGACAACGATTGCTGCAATAAACAGTTTATCCACTCTCTTGATGTCAGATTTCTCAAAGAATTGTGTAGCATATCCACGAAAAGCAATTACTACTCCAACCCCAATAAATACAAGCCAAAAAGTACCAATTGTCCAATCAAACATTGCTATTCTCCAAATAACGTATTATTTCCCTATAAACAATATTTGCTCCAATCTCTTTCCTCTCACCCAGTCTCATATTCGTCACCACAATCCCGGATGCTTCATCTGAGTGCTCCATATAACCGTGCATGCCTGCGCAAATTGCATGTCCTGTGATTCCGAAACAGCTGGGATCAAATACATACCCCTGCTTCAACCGATACAGCAAATCTCCAAACTGCTTATCAGTAGCTCCAAACTCTTGCCGCAGAGCATCATCCAAATATACAAGATCTTCGCACTTATCCATTGCAGTCCGAATAAGCTCTAGCTTTTCCTGGTCCTTAGACCAAAATCTCAAATACACTGAATCATTGAAAAAGAAGTAGTCTTTTCCAGGCAAACCACAAATTCGATAGATATAGTCTGTAACATTGACACCAGTATGCACATCAGCCATCCCATGATCAGAGATTAAGATATAAACTCCATCAGGATATTTTTCTAAAAATTGTCCAAACAGTCTTTCAGTTTTTCTGACAATTGAGTCGGCAACTATCATGTATTCCTTTCCACCACAGCCAACCACATGACCCTGACGATCCAATTCTTCTAGGACAACCACAATATTCTGTGCGCCATTCTCCAGAAATTCTCCCGCCTTTTGGAATGATTGTTCCACCGATGCTTCATACGCTTTTTTACATTGACGGCCGAAAACCACGCATTCGCCATGCTGCATAAATAAATATGATCCCTTATGCACAAAAGCCTTTCTTTCGCTGAAGGGAATATTGTCTGACCTTTTCGTTATTTTACGATAAATAAATCGATACAAATCATTTAACGGGCGGGTTGTATCCAAAAAACGTACCAGCTTTCCACTTTTACTTTCTCGCAAACGCATGTCATAGGCGAAATCCGTAAACACACCCAAATCATCTGGACTTTTACCCTGAAATATCTGGTAATGCAAATTAGAGCTGTACGCAATACCTGGAGTTAACTTATATAGCTTATTATCCAGGTTCAATTCTTCTAGTTTCGAATAGCTCGCAAAGGCAAATGCATCCGAAAAGACAACGCATAAAGGCCTCATTTTCTCACTTCTTTCCATTTATTGCTTGCTTAATATTTCTAGCCAACGGATAAATCTTTGTATGAACAAAAGAAATGCACGACACCATCAATCCTTCTGGCATAATACTGGTACCGAAGCTCAACAACTTCTGAGGCGACGTCCGATCATCAGGCTTCATCGGTTCATCCTTCCAGGGACTTTTTGCCTTATACTCCAGATAAATCTTCGTATAAGGATGCTTACAGCCAATTACCCATGGACGGATACTCATTCGAAAGCAAGACTGAAAATGAACAATTGCGGGATTCTCTACAGCTTCCTTATACTCTGCAGGATCTCCCGGAATCGGAGGTTTTCGAAGCTTAATTAGGTTCTTATAGTCAAAAGCAAAGAACACCGTCATGCAATTGTACTTCGGATGTAAAATTCCAGACCGTTTTATTTTACTTAATACACCATTCTGGACACCCTGATCGACAAAGGTAATATCACCTTGATTTTCACGGATATACTGTAGGAACATATCTTCAACATTGTTTTCACGCCACGCTTCCAAATCCACAAGAAGAACGCCATTGTTGACATAATTATCCTCAGGTTGCAATCCTAAGTTTGTACGATAAGCGGCACCCCGGCAGTCATCCACACCATATAGCCACTTATCACCCATATCCATTTCCCAAAGAGGTGTCAAATCCTGCATGACCAGTGTATCACAGTCAATAAACAGGACTCTTTTTACCGTCTCAGGAAGCATGGAGGGCAGAAAGAGACGATAAAACGTGCTAATATTCCACCGCCCAACATTGATTTCTGTGGCAGAACGCTTTTCAATATCAGGATGCGACAAATAAGTCAGAGACCTGCCAAATCCAGCTATCATGCTCTCCAAACGCTGCTTATTCTGTTCAGAAATACTATTGTCGATTAAATACAGGTTGAGTTCTTTCACGCTTCTGTTGTGTTCCAGCAAAGACAGCATGGAAATACCTGCAATTTCGCAATAGCTATCACTGGAAGAGTATACAATGTCCATCCCGATATCTCCTCATTTACAACTTCTTATAGTCCTGAAAACTCATCAAATTAAGATCCTTCTCACTGATAATCAAATTCTCTTTCCCACCAATCAAATCAAAGGGCCACTCAATTCCGATATCCGGGTCATTGTACATGATACCGGAATCACCCTCGCCATAGAAAACTTCCGCGCACTTGTAGCTAACAACGGAGTCCTCAATCACCAGATAGCCGTGGCCAAAGGACTTAGGAACAAGCAACATATTGGTATTCTCCCCAGTTAAATGGAAACCACGCCACTGACCAAAGGAGGGAGAATCTGGGCGCAGATCAACAATGATATCGTAAACATGGCCGGATATGCAGCGCACCAGCTTGGGCTGCTGCTTCACCAACTGGAAGTGGGTCGCCCGAATTACACCCCGCTTAGAAATGGTATAAAACACCTCTTTGAGGTCATGGTCGATTCCATTGGCCTTGTAGGTATCCACGTTGTAGTCTTTGATCAGACCGCCACGGTTATCTGTGGCATAGAATGGCTTGATGAGATATGCGCCCTTCAAATCAAGCTCTTGGAAATCAAATTTCTGTACCATTATACTTCTCCTCTAATGTACTCAGCCGTCATGCGAATGCCTTCTGCAAAGGGAACCTCATTCTTATATCCGGTATCCCGTTCAACCTTTTTTAAATCGAACTGGTCATAGGAAATATCTACACCCTTAAACGGAATATCTCCTAAACCGAGCTCTGCCTCTGGGTCGATAATGTCCCGCATCTCCAGCAAAAACTCCCGCAGCGGCTTTGGTTCACCGCTGCCGATGTAATAGCGGTTAAACGCCTTGCCCTTCTCCGCCACAGCAATGATGGAGTTGATGGCGTCTGTAATATAGATGAAATCGTAGGTCTGATAGCCCGCCGTGAAGGAGCAGTGCTCCTTATGTACCAGCTTATTAACTGAAGTGTAGATCATCCGCGCGGACTTCTCACCCACACCGTAGATATTGGTGATAATCACAGGGAGGAACTCAATACCCATGAGCTTAGCCACTGTTTCACCCATCAAATGAGCCGCCAGTTTGCCCGTACCATAGATGTAACCGCCGGCTGGCTCGATATCATCCGACTGGAGATACTCGTAAGTTTCCATCTCATTGATGCTGGAAGCATACACTACCCGCTTACAGCCAATTTCGCTACAGAGTTTGATATAATCGCAAGCCAGCTTGACATTATTCAACTGTACATCATAATCCGCTCGGGCAGGTCCGGAAGTTCCAGCCCATGCCAGATGAAAGAAACACATATACTCATCATCAGGAATTTCGCTCTTAAGCTCGATAACTTCCTTATTTATCACATTAACGCAGGTGACACGTTCATCATATACCAGTACATCATCAAACCGAACATCAAGTGCTACAATGCGATATCCTTTTCTAAGAAGGACATTGACAAGTGTTTTTCCAATAAAGCCATTCGCCCCTGTTACAATTACATTCTTCATCATCATTCCCTATCTTTCATAAACGCTTCAATTTCTCTGTCCATACAAGTCCGAATATCGCCGCCTTCTGCCCAACACTTGCTCCACTCTACCACCATCTCAATAGCAGTATCCAAATTCCAATGGGGCTTCCAGCCAAAGGTCATCTTCAATTTGGAGCAGTCCAGCTTCAAAAAGTTTGCTTCATGAGGACCACCATCATAGCGGTTCACCCACTTCATATCTTCGCCCCACTTGCTGACAAACAAATCAACCAATGCGCCGGTCTGGAAGCAATCTACATCGTCCGGGCCAACATTGTAATACCCTGCAAATTTACCGTCCTCACACTGCATCGCCGCAATCATGAGATAAGCATACAGCGGCTCCAAAACGTGCTGGTAAGGTCGAGTGGAGAACGGATTACGTACCACGATATCCTCGTGCTCCATTGCAGCTCGAATGCAGTCAGGGATGATACGGTCGTTGGCGAAGTCACCACCACCGATGACATTTCCTGCCCGAGCTGTGGAAATCGCAACACGACCATCTGCAAAGAAGCTCTTCTTATAAGAATGCGTCACCAGTTCCGAGCAAGACTTGGAGTTGGAGTAGGGGTCATATCCATCCAGTTCTTCATTTTCACGATACCCCCATGCCCATTCCTTATTCAGATAGACCTTATCTGTGGTCACATTTAGGAAGGATCTTACACAGTCGCTGTTACGAACACACTCAAGAATATTCACTGTACCCATAACATTAGTCTCATATGTATAAGCAGGATCTTTGTAGCTATCGCGAACGATAGGTTGCGCCGCCAAGTGCAAAACGATCTCAGGCTGTGCTTCGTCAAACGCTGCTTTCAGCGCCGGATAGTCCCGGATATCACCAATGACAGAGTGCACGTCTTGTTCAATCGCTGCAATCTCAAACAGGGACGGATTCGTTGAAGGATTCAAGGAGTAACCCGTCACAATTGCGCCAGCATTCGCTAGCATCTTGCAAAGCCAGGAACCTTTGAAGCCAGTGTGACCAGTGACAAATACTTTTTTCCCTTTATAAAATCTCAAATTAAATGTATCCATTAGTCCTCCCACACCTTCCATGGCGCTTTACCGGATTCCCACAATGATTCAAGTTTCTGCTTCTCCCGCAGGGTATCCATACACTGCCAGTATCCCTTATGTACATAGCCGACCAATTCACGCTGTTCGACCAGCTTCGTCAGAGGCCCCTTTTCAAATACCGTAGTGTCGCCCTCAATCAAGTCAAACAGCTCCGGCTGGAACACCATGAAGCCGATGTTGATGAGATCACCGTCCATATCGGACTTTTCACGGAAAGCATCAATGACTCCATTGGCGCCAACTTCCACCACGCCCTTATTCTGACCAAAGTTGTACATGGACATGGTACCGAACTTTCCATGTTCCTTGTGGAAGGCCACCAGTTCAGCGATGTTGATGTCGCCCACAGCGTCGCCATATGTGAGCATAAAGGGTTCATTGCCAATATACTCGCGGATTCTCTTCACACGTCCGCCAGTCTGCGTATTTAGGCCTGTGTCCACAACGGTAACCTTCCAGGGCTCGGCATGCTTGTTGTGAACGATCATTTCATTGTTGCCATTGGTGTAATCAAAGGTAATATCAGAGGTATGCAGGAAATAATCTGCAAACCACTCCTTGATCACATGCTGCTTATAGCCCGCACAAATCACGAACTCGTTAAACCCATATGCAGCATAGGTCTTCATGATATGCCACAGAATCGGCATCCCACCGATTTCAATCATCGGCTTTGGCTTATACGCGGATTCTTCGGAAATCCTAGTTCCAAAGCCACCAGCAAGAATTACAACTTTCATAGATTCCTCTCCCGTCACTTCAGATTAGCATTAGAACAATCCCTGCCCGTCGCAGTCATTCAGCCAATCTTTGAATGTATCCTCAAAGCTATAATGGAACTCATAACCACAAACTGACAACTTCTTGCCACAGATGTTCGTGCTTACCATCAGCTTTTTCACCCGCGCAGGATGAATGCCGACCTTCTTACCTCCAATAGGCCCCAGGATAGCCGCCGCCGTCATGAGAAGCCCGCCCGGAATAAGAGGAATTCTATACTTCAAACCTGTTACCATTTTCATTGTCTCGCAAATCTGTTCGATGTTGTAAGCAGGTTCAAAGGTACAGTTGAAAATGTCCGTTCCGGGGAAAAAGTTGTCCAACATACGATACTTAAAGAACAGAACAAGTTCTTTCACATAGATACTGGCTTTAATCGTGTCCTTGCGACCCGTATACATGAAATAATGACCTTTCATTCCCTTGTACAATCTGGTCATATTCCCGTGCTCACCCTTGCCGTACACAATGCCGGGGCGAACAATAGTCAACTCTCGTTTCTCATCCTTAACTTGCCACATCTGATGAATCTTCTCTGCCACCAGCTTACTGATACCATAAGGCGTATTGGGCATAGGCAAAGTCGTTTCTTCCTTTAGTTCTTCTGCTGCTCCGTAGGGCGCAATGGAGCTTGTAAACAGAATTTTGATAATTCCATGTTTCTCCGCAAAAGCAGTGACATTCTCGGCTCCACGAATATTCGTTTCAAAATACTCATGGTCTGAATGACCAGGGGTACGATGCACAGCCGCCAAATTGAAAATCACGTCATTGACGGTCGGTTTGAAATCAAATCCAATGGGCTTACGCACATCCAGCCGAATATACTCTACTCCCTCATTCTTCTCCACGATACCAGGTACAACGCCCTCTTCCCCGGGCATCACAATGTCAAGATCATATATTTTATCTCCGGGCTTTACACACTCGTTTTTCAGGAGATGAATCAAATGTGTGCCAATAAAACCCGATCCTCCAAAGATTATGTAATTCATGATTTATTCCCCTCGCCTTATGTTTAAGTAGTCCAATTTTTATTTTGCGCCTTCTCTTTTGAGAACCGCTATTGCGGTCTTGAAAAATATCTTTATAGCCCATCAAAACGCAACTGAAAATTTAGGATAGACATTAATTAAAACTGCAACCAGGCGCAAAAGGCTGTTTTTCATATACGAATAATATATTTTTCATTGGCTGCCAAAAAATTTATCACATGGAGCCTTCTCGCTTAAAGACAACGCCGACTGTTTTTAGAAGGATTTTTATGTCCAAGCCCAAGTCCCACTCGGTAATATATTGCTTATCTAATTTAACGACCTCTTCAAAATCTGTAATATTACTTCGGCCGCTGACCTGCCACATACCAGTGATTCCAGGTTTCATTGCCAGTCTTGTCCGGTGATGAAGATCATATTTCTCCCATTCATCAACTGTAGGCGGACGAGTCCCTACCAAACTCATGTCGCCCAAAAGCACATTAATAAACTGAGGAAATTCATCCAGACTCCAATCCCGGATAAAGTTTCCAACCCCCTTCTTTACAGTGCCATCCGGCAGATAACGGCTTCCGATAATCCGAGGATCCCAATCCAGCTTAAACATCATGCCGTCTTTTACCCTATTCTGGGCCATCAATTCTTTTTTCCGTTCCTCCGCATCCATATACATGCTTCGAAATTTATACATCTTAAATTTTTTCCCATTCTTTCCAACTCTTGTTTGAGTGAAAAATATAGGTCCCGGAGACTGTTTGTAGATAATCGGTCCTAAAATCAGAAAAAGGATTCCTGTGATCAGACACCCTACCAGTCCGCCAAGAATATCCAGCAACCGTTTCAGAAAAATCTGACGCACACTCACATAATTGATACTTATCGTCATTACTGTATAATTCCCTAATTTCTCAACAAACTGTTTCTGACCGACAATATTTGAAGATTTGGCAATTTCTATATGTACAACAACCCCCATATCTGTAAATTGACTAATCAACTTCTCTGTATAAGGTTCCGATGACGCAAGGCTAATGAACACCTCATCGACCCACTCCCGGCAAACATATTCGACCACGGTTTCAAGATTTGCTACAACCGGAATTCCATCAATATCCATCCCCTTCATATCTTTATTGGTAACCACTATGCCCGCCATGTCAAAGCCTTCATAGTTATGATCTTTTATGTTTTTCACAACCCTGTTGACTCTGCTGTCTGAAGTAATTATAACCAAAGAACGATTGCCGCCAACCTTTCTCTTCTTTTCAAGAAAAAGTTTCCATAAAATACGGGCTATATAAGTCACTACGGCATAAGTCACTCCTAGCGCAATCAACGTAGTCCGCGAATACCATTCACCTTCCTGTATAAAGAACAAATACAGAATAATCAGCAATTCTACGCGACAGACATGCTTGACTGTCGCAGAAAACTCCTTATAATATCCTCGTTTCAGCACATTCTTCAAAGATTCAAAAAACAGGATCACCAGAATATCTATAGCCGTCATTACAAAAGCGACTTCTCGATAGTTTGGAATCATATAAGGATTACTTGCCCCATGATACATCACATAGACTACAACAAATGCAATATGCAGACATATTAAATCCAATATAATAAAATCCAGGTGTTTAATCCAGCCCTGTACACTTTTCTTATACATATTTCATCCTCACTATCATGTATTCAAGTGCTTATGTGCCCTTTCATATTCATCCAAATTCATGAAATTTAAATCACTAAATAAAATGTTTTCCGACCAAAAGGACTATATAGTTTTATTTATATAGTCCTTTAAAAAAATTTCTTATACTCTTTCTTTTTTAGTAAGCACTACAGCGCCTGCCATACAAACAACCGCACCAAGGGCTGTCATCATCACGATCGGAGACATTCCAGTTTTTGGAGAAGTTGTTCCAACATTTGCTGTTTCATCAACTTTATCCAAAACAAACGCTATTGGAGACAAGCTTTCAAAAGTAGCAGTTACAGAACGATAATCTACTGCATCAACTTTCACTTTTTCCCATTCGGTTCCATTGTAATGAAGTACAATAACTTTTGTATTCTTATTGACACCATTTAATCCAAACTCAATTGTTACGGGCATCGGCGTGCCCTCTGGAACGGAAACATCTTTCAGATCGGCTACTTTCATGTCATCAATATAATCATCGCCGATAATCTCTTTCAGATAGTTTACATCATCCAATTTTGCTTTTGCATTAGTATCTGTTACCTCTTCCAACGTGACCTGAACTTCATTGCCATCAGCATCTACTGTTTTTCCACTGACAACAATTCCCTCAACTGAAGGACTTCCTGCTGCAAAGGCTCCTACGCTCATACTTAAAGCCAACACTGCTGCCATACAAAATGCCGCCATTCGTTTGATACATTTCATAATTACACGCTCCTTTTTATTATTATAACTTATCTAGTTAATAGTATTTTACCATAACTAGTTCTCTTTATAAAGCATTTTTATCAGTACATCCATTAATTTCTTTACATCTACAATATATTCATCATGAGCTTCACCCGCCTGGGTTTCACCAGGCACCTTGATGAAGGTGTCATCCAAGGTATAGGATGCGTATTCCTCCAGCTGTTCTACCGTCAGATCCGTCGTCATATAAGGTTTCCCGGCATTAAACAATGTATCGATCAAACCCGAATTTTCAGAAGTTTTCACTTTTAAAAGACGAACCAAGGCTTTCAAAAACTGATTCTGGCGTTCCATACGCCCATTATTACTTCCCAGTTCATTAATGTCCCGGTATCTAACATACTTTTCCGCCTGACTTCCGCTTAACGTCAACGTTTTACCTTCCACAAAAGCTTCGTCAATCGATGTATAGTCCGACGGTATAGTAATTTCCACACCACCAAGAACATCATTAATTATAGAAATACCATCGATGTTCAACGCCATATAACCATGAATAGGAATATCATTCAAAAGATTCGCCACCGCCTTCTTCATAAGCCAACAGCTTCTTTTCTCACCATCTCCATAAGCATACTGCAGAGCCAACTGAGCCTTCTGCGTACCGATAAAATCTCCTGACATATCATAAATATCAATATCTGTCATGGAATCTCTGGAAATATTAAGCATTGCAGCTGTCTTTTCTTTTGTATTTAATGATAAAAGGATAATACAATCCGCCTGGCCGCCGTGCCCTGCGTATTCCTGTGTTTCCATCACTTCATCTTTTTTATCTACCCCTAGAAAAAGGATGTTCCGAATATCTGTATTATAAACATAATCCTTCCCTTCCCAGATGATTTCTTTTCCAGATACGGCTTCTTTAGAACTCTGTGTCATATCTGTATTCACAGTCTCTTCCGTTCCAGAACGAAATGCCGACTGACTATCCCTAAATCTAAGAAAAGCAAAAACGCCAGCAGCAACAGCCAGTATTCCAATAATTAATGCCAATATGCTTACTATTTGTCGATTATTCTTCATTAACAAAAACCGCCTCTACTAAAAGCCGATTTGTCGGCTGACTGGCAATACATGTACTCAAAGTTACAAGTTTACTATCTGCTGTAACCTCCGCATCTGTGTTCCCGATTGAGGATAAAAATGCCTCTCTATCTTCTTTTTCTGAAAAATCATAACTGCCCATAATATGTCTGTCATCATAGGTAACCACCGCAAATATGCGATAAGTCAACCTATGTTCCGGTGTATAAATAATTAAATTCTCATGTTCTTTCAGATAATCTTCACTTTGAAACAGACTCAATCCGCCAAACATAGATCCGTCTTCCATGTCATGACCATAAATTAATGTATTGAAATCCTGAAAATCCTTCGCATTAACGCCTTCCGTATAAATAGATCCCGGATATCCGGCAATACCTTCAATCGTGTGATTTAAATAATAACTATTATCTGATGCACTTTGAACAATCGGATATGCTACGGATGTACCCGGAATTTCAATCCAGGCATATATTTCCGGATTAATCTGCCACAATTCCTCAAAATTCACAGGAATATCCAGCTTTTTTTTGCTTTCCTCTATCTCAGCAAATATCTCCTCTGTCCCATCCGATGACAAAACTTCAGTATCTGTCCGGTTTTGTAAATCTTCATAGATTTTTTTATTTTCCTGAAGCCGCACATAATAGTACACAAGGAATCCAATACATAGTCCGGCTCCGATAATACAAAGTATGTATAATATCTTACGTATACCGCTTTTCATTTAGGCTGCCTTCTTTCCGCCTTTTTTCTTCTTGAATGATTTCTCTCCTTTGTTTAACGGAATAGATGCCAATGCGTTCAATTCCAAATATTTTACAATATCTTCTTCTGTTTTAATACGATCATCCAGCAGATAATTTATCACAAGCAGAGCCATGACCAGAAAAGCTCCCACAAGTCCGGCCAATAATGTATTTTTCTTCACATTTGGGCTTACCGGGTTCTTTGGAACAACCGCATCTTCAACCGTACTCGGTTTATCTGTCACCATAACCTCTGCAATTCTCTCCGCCGTGGCATCCGCCATAGCATTCGATATATCACAGGCTAATACAGGATCCGAATTTCTCGCAAAAATCTTTAAAATCTGAGTACCTGCCGGATTCGCTATTGTAATACTTTTCACCAAAGTCTCATAATCCGTATTAAGATTCAACTCATCAATGACCTTCTCCACTACAGGACGGCTTGTTGCCAGCGTCTCAAAATCGACAGTCAGCTGCTTGCCAAGCTGCAAATCCACTGCAGAAGATATACTGGTCGTCTTAGACAAAACATAGATCATGGAAGAAGCTTCATACTGCGGTGTCACGAAAAATTTTGTATACCCAAAAGCTGCCGCCGCAAAAATAATACCACATCCAATGATCAGCCACCATCGTTTCAACATTACATGAAAGACTTCTATCAGATCAATTTCCATCTCGTCATCTTCTATTTTTTCATTATACATCTTTTTTCACCACCCTACTCTTCAATATATTTATCGACTTCTTTATTATAATATTTGCCGTAATACTTGCCATAAACACTGCCTTTCATATCAACTTTATTTAAAATCGCGCCCAATATCGGACAATCTGCACGGCGAAGCTGTTCCATGACCCTTTTTGCCAAACGTCGGCTCACCTCTCCTGCTCCGATAACCAGAATCGAGCCATCACATTCATTGGCAACCACAGCACCATCAATAACGCTCCCCAAAGGCGGTGTATCGATAATAATATAGTCATAAACCGTTTTCAGTTTTTCCATAGCCAATTTAAAATTATTTGTTCCAAGAAGTTCTGCAGGATTTGGAGGCACCGGACCGGCAAAAATCATATGTAAATTTCGAACATTGGTTGAATATACAATATCCGCAAAAGGGCTCTGACCTGAAAGATAATGACTTAGGCCCTTTACCGTCTGACTTACCTGACAGCGTGCAACAATCATAGATTTTCTCAAATCCGCATCAATAAAAAGCACCCTTTTGCCGGATTCTGACAAAGATTTCGCCAGATGCAGACTGATTTCTGATTTTCCCTCTGATGGTGTGCAACTCGTTATTGCAATGCTTCGAACCTCCTTACCACAAAATTGAAGATTTGTACGAAGTGTTTTATATGCCTCATCACTTCGTCGATCCAGCGGCGATATTTTAATTTGTAAGTTTTGCATTTTTTCTTCCCCTTGTTAATCAATATATATATCTGAAATAACTTTTCCCGGATTCACAACGGACAGCCAAAGAGCATAGTCTTTTCCGTACCTTTTTGCAATATAACGCATTGTCTTTAGCATCACAGGTGCCCGATTTTTGGTATCATGCCCGTCACTGGCCACAAAATGGACCAGATTTCTTTTCAGCAGCTTTTTGGTACAGCTTTTACACTGCCACCCATTTCCGCCAATAACACTCTTGGCATTTATCTGTATATAAATACCCATATGAACAAGCTCCTCAATGTAACCAATATTGGCCACCAAACGCTGACATCGTTCAGCATGGGCCAGAATCGGCCAATAGCCAGCCATCTGCACTGCTTGAAGTCCTTGCCGAATCCGGCTGAAATCATCATTCGGCAGGAATTCTATCAAAGCATAATGGCCACCGGCCATCGTAAATGCCTTTCCACAAGGAATCTCTTCCTCCAAACCATGATGATATGTTAGTTCCTGTCCAAGAAACAATTCCATTTCAGGATAGTTGTCCTTTGTCCAACGAAGCAATTTTCGAAAATGAAGAATAACAACATCTTGGGAAACTTTTGCACGGCTTGTTCCATAATGAGGCGTAGCAATGATTCTTCGAGTATCGTCATTGTAAGCGAGACGAATCATATCCTGAGCCTTGGCCATACTCTGAGCCCCATCATCCACATCTGGAATGATATGACAATGAATATCTGTAAAACCTGTAATACTCATTCCTATCACCTTCATTTTAATTATAACTTATCTTTATAATCATACACTTCCATTTTACATATTTTATTGCTTTTGTCAAAGCTTTTTAGAAATAATGTAAGAATTGGCAACCTTATTATTAAAAAAAGACATTCCCCAATCTGAGAACGCCTTTTTTATCTTTATTATATTTTTACTGAATCGAAATGAATTCTGCCATGACATAACCGCTTGTTCCGGCAAAGGCTACCTTGTACCAGACAACACCGCTGTCATCCCGTTCTGCACTTTCGATAAGAACAGAAACTCCGGATTTAAGTGTATTCATGACTTCCGCATCAGAGTTTGCTCCAGTCCGAACATTGACAAGCGCTGCATTAATAACGCCCTCTTTGCCTTCGATACCTTCCATCGGATAATTTCCGGAACCGTTGCCACTGTTATTATTATTGTTATTCCCGCCGCCGACAGTAATATAATCGGAGTGTATATATCCGGAGCCACCATTATATTCAATCTTGTACCATACAGCGCCGCCGCTGTCCTTATCTTCACCAACAATGGTAACAGCTGTTCCTGCAGAAAGATTGCCCACAATACTGTTACCGGTTCCGGCTCCGCTGCGGACATTGACCGAATTGGCATTAACAGTTCCGTCTTTCTTCTCATATCCACTGTTATTATTATTGTTACCGTTATTATTATCACTATTTACAGTAATGTAATCAGAGTGTATATATCCAGAACCGCCGACATAATTAATCTTATACCAGGTTGCTCCACTGCTGTCTTTTTCTTCTCCAACAATAGTTACAGCCGCTCCGCTGTTCAGGCTGGTCACACGACTGTTATTTGTACCGGCTCCAGTCCGGACATTGACATAATCCGCATTGACCGTACCTGTACGGGATGGCGTCGTCGTTCCACCATTGTTATTGTTGTTATTGTTCTCACTGATGGTAACATAATCAGAATGCATATATCCTTCGCCGCCATCATATTTAATCTTATACCAGGTTGCTCCGCTGCCGTCTTTCTCTTCGCCAACCACTGTAAGTGACGTGTTCAGGGCCAATGTTGCCACAACGCCATTATTTGTGCCGGCTCCGCTGCGGACGTTGACAGAGCTTGCATTCACCTTCGCGGATTTCTCTGGATAATCGGTCGTATTATTATTGTTATCATTTGTCTGATCCAAAGTTACATAATCCGAATGGATATAAGCTGCTGTACCATCATAGTCGATCTTGTACCAGGTTGCTCCGCTGCTGTCTTTTTCTTCTCCCAAAACAGTAATTTCTTCATTTTGAGAAGCCACTGCAAGAATCGAGTAATTCGTTCCGGCTCCGCTACGGACATTGACATAACTCGCATTCACCTTACCCGATTTCTTATCTTGGGATGTATTGTTGTCATTATTATTTGTACTAATCTCAATATAAGCTCCAAAGACATAACCGGTCAGACCATTGATGGCCACACGATACCAGACATTTCCTGAACTATCCTTTCCTTTGCCAGTAATCGTCACCGTTTCGTTATTCTGCAAAGTAATCCGGTTCCCCGCGCTGTCTGTCAAATACCCTTTATCGGTACCCACACCATTCCGGACATTTAAATAGGAAGCACCGACATTGACCTTACCTGTGGCATTATAATTTTCCAGCGTTGTATCATTGCCGTTTGATGGTACATCAATACTTCCGTTGCCGCTGCCATTACCGGAAAACAAAGCTATACGTGTGACTCCTGCATCAGAATAATTACCAAATAGCTTGCTGTAAGAATAGGCCGGGTCAAAAATATTAATATTTCCATTACCATCTGCAGAATCTACAGCAACCCAATGGGCGCCGTAACCTACGGAAGCAACAACATAGTAGCCTCTATCCAAATAGCTCTTAATCTGAGCCACTTTATCATACCGGCTTCCTGAAAGGTCTACGCCCCAGCTGGCCAAACTGAAACCATCCACCGCTCCGTTTACCTTGCCCCAGTAAAGCTCACCATTTGACGTAAAGCCGCCGTTATTACTTAAATATGTACACAATTTTCCCGGATCAACACCATTTTCATCCGCACAGCCGGAATGCACCATCAGGGTAGCAATGGCTGTTACAAGACACCCGGACTCAGACATCGTATCTGCACTGGAACCCAGACGCTGGCTTGCCCAACGAGTATCATACTGTTTCCACGATTTATACTCTCCGGTCGCCGCCTGCAGATTTGCCCGTCCTTCTACAGCTTCAATGGTCGCCGTCGGTCCGCTATATTCGCTGGCAAATACACCCATCGGTGCTACAGCCAGTGACAATGAAGTCATAAAAAGAATGAATTTCTTATTCATAACATGTCCCTTCCAAAAATCATAATTATAAAATATCTTCTATATTCTAACATACTTCGCATAAAATTTGAAGTGTTTTTGTAATATTTTATTAACTTTTTATTCACAAGTCGTACACATATAAACGGACACCCGGCTCCCTCTCCAGTCTTTGCGTCAATAAACGAAATCCCATTTTTTCTGCAAAATGCCAGGAAGGCAGATTCGCATCGTCAATACGCAGGATGACTCTCGGAGCTTCTAATTCCTCGTCGGCATATTCGAGGATGGCCTCCACAGCCTCTTTCGCATATCCCATTCCCTGATATTTCCCTGAAATCATATAGCCAAGCTCATAGTCTCCCCGGTCCCCGATAAATTCCACCTGGAGACCGCAGCGACCGATGAGACGGCCATTTTCTCTGAGACACACAGCCCAAAGTCCAAAACCGTAAAAACCATAGATATAATGAATATAACTTTTCAGTTTTTCCAGTTCCTCTTCCCGGTTTTCCGACAACGGCTGTAAAAATCGTGTATCACTTTCTTCATATAAAGAATACAGCCCCGCCAGATCCTCCGGGACAAATTCCCGGAGAATCAGACGAGGCGTTTCAATAATCACATTTCCCATAGAACATTTCCTATGCTTCCGGATAGAACAGACGGTTCAACGCACTGAAAATAGCCCGGAAGGAAGAACGGTTGATGTTGGAACTAATACCTACACCATAAGCAGCAACACCAGTATCTGAATTTACCAACTGGATGTAGCTGGCGGCCTGGGAATCGGAACCAAGTGTCAGCGCATGTTCATGATACATAGTCAGCTTGGTACGGAAACCTGACTGCTGGCACAGACCATGTTTAACAGCATCGATCGGACCATTGCCATAACCTTCGATAATCTTTTCCTCACCGTGATCTGTGTAGGTAAGAATAACTTTTGTATCATATTCACCCTGATCATCGCTGATATCTTCAATTCTCGCTTTACGGAAATGAAGCGGTTCTTTGGCATTAATATACATATTGCGGAAGGTATCCATGATCTGCTCTGGTGATACTTCACCCTGGGCCTCAGACATGGCCTGAATCTTATCCGCAAGTTCTTTGTGCATTTCCTTTGGAAGTTTGAAGCCATAATACTGTTCCAAAACAAAGGCTACGCCGCCCTTACCAGACTGGCTGTTAATACGTACTAATGGTTCATATTCACGGCCAACATCGGACGGATCGATCGGCAGATACGGCACTTCCCATATCGTTGAATGTCTCTCATGAAGCGCCTGCATACCTTTACTGATCGCATCCTGGTGGGAACCTGAGAAGGCAGTAAATACCAGTTTGCCTGCATAAGGATGTCTCGGCGGAACGCCCATCTTTGTGCAGCGTTCTGTCACTTCAATGATCTCATTGACATTTTCAATGTTCAGTTCCGGGTTAATACCCTGTGAGAACATGTTATAGGCCACATTTAAAATATCCACATTCCCTGTACGTTCGCCATTGCCAAACAACGTACCTTCCACACGGTCTGCTCCGGCCAGCAATGCAAGTTCGGTAGCGGCAACGCCGCAGCCCCGGTCATTGTGCGGATGAATACTCAAAATGATCTTTTCACGTTCTGTAAAATGAGTACTCATCCATTCAATCTGATCTGCGTAAACATTCGGCGTATTCATTTCAACCGTTGCCGGAAGATTAAAGATAATCGGACGTTCAACGGTCGGCTGCCATACTTCTTTAACGGCCTCACACACTTCCAGAGCGAAATCCATTTCTGTTCCTGTGAAACTTTCCGGAGAATATTCCAGCCAAAGATTTCCATCAAAATTCTTGGCGCCTTCTTTGACCATCTTTGTTCCCTCAATGGCAATCTGTTTAATCTCTTCCCGATTCATATGGAATACCACATCTCTCTGCAGGGTTGATGTGGAATTATAAATATGAAAGACAACGTTCTTAATACCTTTAATAGCTTCAAAGGACTTATCGATCAAATGCTGACGGCACTGACACAGAATCTGCACACGCACATCATCCGGAATCATTTTGCGTTCTACCAGCGTTCGAAGAAAATCATATTCCAACTGGGATGCTGACGGGAAGCCAATCTCGATTTCCTTAAATCCCAGTTTTACCAACATATTGAAAAACTCCAGTTTTTCTTCAACGACCATCGGCTCAATCAAAGCCTGATTACCATCTCTCAAATCCACACTGCACCAGATCGGCGCTTTCTGGATTTCCTTGTTCGGCCACTGCCGTTCTTTATAATCCAATACTGGTACTCGTTTATATCTCTGATAATTTAACATTTTTCTTCCTCCTAAATATAAATAATAGATACAGGGCACACCATTTCCAAAAAAAAGAGTATCGCAGAAGCAATACTCTTTAAACGCACTTAGATATATATGATCAAACTACTCGCCCAGGCCGGTTTCGATGACTTTTCGCATAGCTTCCAAAGCCAATTCCTCATCCTCGCCGTTGCAGCATAGTTCGATGATATCTCCACATTTGACACAAGCTCCCAGGACGCTCAGCACACTTTTCGCATTGGCTGTGCTTCCTTTAGCGCCAAATGTAATTTGTGATCTAAATCTCATCGCTTCTTTGCAAAAAATTCCGGCTGGTCGTAGGTGTAACCCTGAAGGATTTGTGATTTTAATTCTATCGCTTACCATAATGTTATCTCTCCCCGTTTTATTGCCCAGTCTTTCGTTCAAAAATCGGAACATATAAAATGTTACCACTTTTTATTCAGGATGGCAACCATTTTTTACATGGAATCAATTTTAATTTTTACCGGAACTTCAGAGGCCAGTGAAACCTTCTGACTTGTAGCCATCTGCAGATTCACCGTATGCGTTCCGGGTTCAAGTCCTGTCACATCCAGACTGAATTTTATTTTTGAACGATCCAGCGTCTCAAAGGCTGCATCCATACCATACAATGTATATGTGATTGACGCATCCCCGATAATGGAATACGTATATGCATCCGATTTTCCAATCAGCTCTACGGAATCGAAACTAACACTTGCTCCCAAGCGGCTGTACTCTGACACTTTAACGGCCAGTTTCGCTGTCTTATCCGTCTCCGGATGAACGAGGGTGCCTCCCATTTCTTTCACAAGGCCTTCCAAGTCCACTTCGGCCTCCACATTTTCAGAAATACCATCCGCTACATAATCCTCTAAAGTAATTGCATCGATGGAATCCAGAAATTCCTGGCTTCCCGCAATCTCCACCTCTGACGGCGAATAATCAGAAGATTCTATACCATATCCATTGGCCGGACTCACATCGATATTCCATTTTACAGGAACCGTCTTTGTATCCAGCAGGATAACATTAACTTTCAAACTATCCTCGCTGAAGGCGATTTCCGTACTGTCAATCTTATTCCCATTAGAATCATACAGTACCGGTTCCACCACAAAAGAACAGTCCTCCGAGATTCCCGCCACATTAACCACCGCATAAACACTGGAAATCCGATCGATGGTCGTCTTTGCTCCTTCAATACGAATAATATTCGGTTCTACACTGATACTTCCCAAAGCCTTACCGGTGATCACAGTTCCTTCGGCTTTCGTCGCCACCATCTTATCCACACTGGACAAATCTTCAATGCTGACCCGCATCATCGTATTAGCGCCCTTTTCAATAGTCACCTGATTCGCATTACGAAGCACCGTAATCTCAATAGGCACAGCACCGGTAAATGATAAATTTGCAAAATCAGCCACTGCCTCAAAATCCTTTGCCGTCAAATCTTTTAAAATAGACTGACGGGCGCGGACAGTAATCGTCACCGTATTGCCCTCAATGACTTCGTAAGTTTTATCATTTTCACGAATTAATTCCTCATTGATTTTCGTTACCGGAATCTCCAGAGGTTTCGTCTGCTCCGGATCCTCCATCGTAATAACAACAAGCCAAAAGACAATCGCCAACATCAAAGATATTATTTTCATGCCCAGATTATTCGTTAGCTTTTTTCTCATTTTTGATGATTCTCCTCCATCGGCTGCGTTTCGGCGCATCCTGATTCTTCATCAGAGTGCTGAGCTGCTCACGAAGCTCATCCTGGCTCAATCCACGGAAAAGCATCCCGTCATGAGCAACAGAAATCATTCCTGTCTCTTCTGACACGATCAGTGTGATACTGTCAGACACTTCGCTGATTCCCACTCCAGCACGGTGACGGGTCCCCAGTTCCTTGCTGAGAAGCATGTTATCCGACAGCGGCAGATAACATGTGGCCGCCACAATACGATTATTACGCACAAACACAGCGCCGTCATGCAGCGGCGTATTGTGTTCAAATATATTAATTAACAACTGACTGCTCACAAGCGAATCCAGAAAAATACCTGTACGCTCATATTCACTGAGCTGAACATCCTGCTCAATAACAATCAAAGCTCCTGTACGGGCTTTGGACATTTCAAGACAGGCTTTGATAATTTCCGCCTTCGTCTTTTCAATCGTCTTTGCACCCTGCTCATTTTCTGCGGCATTACCGCCGAAATTTATAAAGGAGGACAGAATATTCTTTCGTCCAAGCTGTTCCAACGCCCGTCGAAGCTCCGGCTGGAACAATACAAATATGGAAATGATCGCCACACTGATCAAATTCTGGAACAACCATAAAATGGTATCCATCTGAAAAACATAGGCAAACAGCATAAAAGCAACGATTACCAGAATTCCTTTGAGCAGTGTCCATGCTCTTGTATCACGAATCCAAATCAAAATATAGTAAATCAACACGCTGATGATCAATATCTCCAGCACATTTGTCAATCGTATCGCCGGTATAAACGATACCATGCGACTGATCCAACTCGTTATCGCTGCCATGCCGCACCTCCTTTTTCATTATTTTTAAAATCAAAACTGCTTGTTATTTCTGATCCAGTTCATCGAAATCGAAGCCATCAAAGGATAATTCGTCAAAATCGCTGACCGGAGGCTGTTTCGGTACTGTATTTGCCGGTTCCGGAGTTTCGTAAGCGGATGCCTGTTTCTCTTTCGCCTGGGATACCGGTGCATCAAACTCTGCTTCTTCCTCAACCTTTGAACCTTTTTTAGCCTTTTTAGCTTTCTTCGGTTTCTTGTTATAAGTCTTCACAGTACGCTCTGCCTGAGTGATCTGAATCTTTGGAACTGCTTTTACATAGTAATAATAGTCATCATCCTCAAACTGCAGCGATTCTTTTCTTGCATAATCAAGCGTACAGCCCATAAATTGAACCAAGGCCGCCAACACCCCGCCGATAACAGAACCAACGACGACCATGGCTACACTCATACCCTCTACGCCGGAGGACTGCATGGCCAGACCGATCACATTGACCAATGTACCGACACCAATAGCAATATACCAGGAATAGTCCACCGGCAAACGTGAAATCCCATAAACGATCAGGATCACCAGGGTGAACATAATAATATATGCAACCATTTCTTTATCGGCCAACAGTTTATCAAAAATATACTGATAACTTGTCATGATTTCTTTAACATCTGTTCCCGGGTCACCAAGACTGGCTGCTTCCTGAAGATAACCGATAACCTTCATAAAAATGACACCGAAAGCAATCGGAATCGCAGCGAAAGGATTAAAGGCCATCGCCCCGACAAGCGGAATCATGTAATGAAGATCAAACTGGGCCAACACCGGATAAAGTACGATCAGAATCCCCTGGTCCGGAGCAAATTTTAAATAAATAAAATAGAAAAGCAAAAAGACGACCAGCGCCACCGCCGCAAGCACCATCGATAATTTAAATAAATGCAGCAGAACAACCAGCGCAAAGATCAATACAAAGATGGATACCGGAACTACCGCACAGATGACCGATAAAAACAGCATCGGAACCGTTCCTGTCAATGCCTCAAAATACCCCAGTTCTTTACTGACATAATTAAAAGCCAGCATAGCCAAAATAAACTTTCCAATTATTTGAATCGGATATTCAAAATTTTTATAAAATCCTACTACTTTTTCTTTTAAAACCAACAAATTTGTCATTATCTACTGTCCTCCGTCGCATTCTTTTTATCCTGCTCTGAATTCATCTCATCCAGGCTCTTCAAATCCTTATAATACCAACGTACCCTTTTCTGGGTATCTGCATATTTCCAGCCATAAAACAGAATACTGATCACGGCAAATATGATCAAAACAATTACATAATATTTCAGCACGCTTTTAGCAAAAGCCCATAAATCCATTCCGACAATATTTTCCATATAATATTCTGCCCGAAGCACCAGATAAAGGCCGAAACACAGGATAAAACCAATGGTCACACCGATCAGGCTTTTCAATGTATTCAACCGGACATAATCTCCTTGATAGTACCGGTTAATCTTTAAATCCTCTTTGCCCTGCCCCTTTTCGTACATAGCACAGCGGCTCATAATTTTTATTTTATCTTCATTGAGCATAGAAACACCTCACATCTGTCTGTTTTTACCGAAGCTCACATTTTATTAAGCATAGAACGGCATTATTAAAACATTATAGCACAAAAGAAATTAAAAGTCACCCCATATCCCAAAGGGATTATTCAGCGCCATCTGTATTTTTAGACAAAATTTTCCTTTAATACACGCGAAGATTTTCCATCTTTCATAATTGTATAAAATGTGATTTTCATATACAATAAAAGACGACATGAATTTTAAAGGAGGAACCAAACATGGGCGGTTTTTTTGGCGTCACTTCAAAGCAGGACTGTGTGCTTGATGTCTTTTTTGGAGTTGACTATCACTCACATCTTGGAACCCGAAGAGGCGGTATGATCATTTACGACACAGAACAGGGCTTCCAACGCCAGATTCATAACATCGAAAATACACCTTTTCGAACAAAATTTGAAAAAGATTTATACGATTTTCACGGCTGCTCCGGCATCGGATGTATCAGCGATTCCGACCCTCAGCCCCTTTTAGTACGCTCCCATCTGGGATTGTATGCGATCACAATGGTCGGTATTATCAATAATGCCGATGATCTTATCAAACAGTATTTTTCTGACCACGGCCACCAGTTTATGGCCATGAGTTCCGGAAAGGTCAACAGCACTGAACTGATTGCGGCTCTGATCAATCAGAAAGAAGATCTGGTCTCCGGTATCCGCCATGCACAGGATTTGATCGACGGTTCTGCAACAATTTTAATCCTGACACCGAACGGTATTATTGCTGCGAGAGATAAGCTTGGACGTCTGCCGGTTTTAATCGGTAAAAATGATAACGGCCACTGCGTCTCCTTTGAATCCTTCGCTTATACAAAGCTTGGATATGAAAATGTATATGAACTTGGACCGCAGGAAATCGTATTTATGGATTCCGATCATTTTGAAACCCTGGCCCCGGCCGGAAAGGATATGAAAATCTGTGCTTTCCTTTGGAGCTATTATGGATATCCAAATTCCAATTATGAAGGTGTCAACGTTGAAATCATGCGTTACCGCAATGGTGAGATTATGGCCCGTGATGAAATGAAGGCCGGAACACTGCCGGATGTTGATTACGTTGCCGGCGTTCCTGATTCCGGAATTCCTCATGCCATTGGTTACTCCAAAGAAAGCAGAAAAACCTTTGCACGCCCATTTGTAAAATATACTCCAACCTGGCCGCGTTCATTTATGCCTGCAAACCAGGATATTCGTAATCAGGTTGCCAAAATGAAACAGATTCCGGTTCAGGAATTGATCGAAGGAAAAAAACTCTTATTTGTAGATGACTCCATTGTCCGCGGTACTCAGTTGAGAGAAACCGTCGAATTCCTTTATGATTCCAACGCTACCGAAGTACACATCCGTTCAGCCTGTCCGCCGATCATGTACAGCTGCAAGTATCTGAACTTCTCCAGCAACGGTTCCGACATGGATCTCATCGCACGGCGCACCATCCAGGAACTGGAAGGCGACGAAGGACAACAGCATTTGGATGAATATGCAGATTCCTCAACAGAAAGAGGAAAATGCCTGCTTCGTTCCATCTGTGAAAAGATGGGCTTTGACTCCCTCGGATATCAGTCCCTTGAAGGTCTTCTCGAAGCGATCGGCATTGACCGTGATAAAATCTGTACTTATTGCTGGAATGGAAAATAATAAAATTCGCCCTGTTGGGGCATAACCTAAAAGGCAGACCGCCGGTCCGCATATGCGTTCCGGCGGTCTGCCTTTTAATTCTGTATTCTTATCTGCTGTCCCTGGATCAGCGGATAGCTGACCAATCGGCCGCCATCTAAATCTTCCTTATGCATATCTACAGCAGTAATCTGGCTGTTTTCATAAGTTGTGTAATAATAAATCCCCTTATCTGTATTACAACAGGAAGAATACACTGTCATTTCATACAGATCATTTTCCAATTGAACGCAGCCCCGCTGCTGGTCCACAGACCCTAGTATATGAAAAAACTGGCTGATGCTCTCTGACTCCGAATCTCCGGACACCGAATTCGATCTGGTAAACGCCGCTTTAACAAATCGTGAAGATGAACTCAGATCTCCCGGGAGTCCCATACCGCCCACACCTTTGCTGCAGGCCTTCAAATCAATTTTCTTTGAAAAACGATTGACAGCTTCCCCTGCGGTAACATTCATAAAATTATCCAGATAGAGCATTTGAAAATCAAAGGGTGGATTGTTGGTCAAAACGCCGACCGGATTATCATAAATTTTAAGCCCATCCCGGACAGCTTCCACAACAATACTCTTCTCTCTGTCGGAAATCATCCAATGCAGCGGTGATGCCGGCAATTCAGCGCTGAAATTTTCATTCCATATGTTTATATGTTCCAGCAATGTCCGAACTTCATTGATATCCCCGCACTGACCTAAAATCCATGGAATCAACTCGAAGGTCGCCACATTATCCAGCCCCTGAACTTCCGGCTTATAAACTGCATTTCCAGGAAAATATAACCCGGCCATACTCACTCCCTTTTCATTCGTCGCATCGTAATACAATGGATAATCCCCAACCACATAGGCCATTCCGATCATCGCATAATGATTCAGCAAAGAATTCATCTTTCGAAAATGAAAGGGATAATTTCTTGGTGTCACTGTGACTGTCTCATGATAGGAACACTCCAAATCCAGATTTCTTCCAAAATAGTGATCCTTTGTTTTATACGTTACCGCCGTACACATGCTTCACATCTCCTCCCGGCATTTTATCTGTCTTTTCTTCATGGCCGAACAATTTCTTCAGACAGCTGAGTGCAACCATAACACCGAGAATCATTAACAAAACAGCAACAATCAACTGAAGACCATCCACCAGCACAGTGGCATTTCCATTGATGATATTGGACACCAGAACGATTGTTTTTTGAACTAAAGCAGTAAAGGTCACAGCAAGCATCATAAACATCGGTACATACAATGTCCATCCGGTTCTTCCTGTTGTTCTGAGGAACACAGCAAGGGCTATGAGTACAAGAGCAGCCAGAAGCTGATTGGCCGAGCCAAATAACGGCCATACATTATTATATCCCCCAAGGGTCAGTAAATATCCAAAAAACAGTGTTATGACCGTTGCAAAGTACTTATTCGTTAAAACACGCTGAACCGGTGTCATTTTGGTTGTATCTGTCGTATCACCAAGGAATAATTCCTGGAAGGACATACGTCCGATTCTTGCAACCGAATCCAGGGATGTCAATGCCAATGCCGATACACACATGGTCATAAATACCGTTGCCAACTGTACCGGAACGCCCATTTTTTCAAGGAATCCGGCAACACCTGCTGAAAAGATGGCAAATGGTGTGCCATCCGGTTTCGTACCATTTACGGCAACTGCACCGACAACGATCAAGGCAACCACACCAAGCAATGTTTCAACAACCATCGCACCATATCCAACCATTGGCATATGTTTTTCATTGCTTATCGTTTTTGATGATGTTCCGGAAGAAACAAGACTGTGAAAACCGGAAACAGCGCCGCAGGCAATGGTCACAAACAATGTTGGAAACATTCCATTTCCGCCCACGGTAAATCCATTAAAGGCATTCAGCTCCATATCCGGATGAGCAAAAAGTACACCAACGACTGCACCGACGATCATTCCCAGAAGCATAAATGTGGTCATATAATCTCTCGGCTGCATTAAAAGCCACATTGGCATAACGGATGCCAAAAACAAATAGGCCATAATGATATAAATCCACGCATTTTTTGAAGCATAGATTGGAAATTTCATACCTACGGCAAACATAGCTACCAGAAGTGCTACCGCTACAACCGCCTTTACAATCTCATTCATTTTCCCAACCTTTTTCTGGATCAATCCGAAGATGATCGCCACCACAATAAACAACATGGAAATCGATGCTGCAGCCGAATTAGAATAGGCCACCGATGCATCCTCCAGCCCGGTCCCCACAAAGGTTCCTGCAACCATATCTGTAAAAGCCGCAATAACAAGCAATGTAAATAACCAGCAGAACAGCATAAACAATTTTCTTCCGCCCCGGCCGATATACTTTTCAATAATCATGCCCATGGACTTTCCTTCATTTTTCACCGACGCATACAAAGCACCAAAATCCTGCACTGCACCGAAAAACAGACCGCCGATGATAAGCCAGAGCAACACCGGAACCCAGCCAAATACAGATGCAAGAATCGGTCCCGTGACAGGCCCGGCCCCGGCAATGGATGAAAACTGGTGCGAAAATACGGTGAACTTGGATGACGGTACAAAGTCTTCACCATCTTCGTATACATAAGCCGGCGTCTTCGCCTTCTCATCAATACCCCATCGTTTTGCAAGCCATCGTCCGTAAAATAAATATCCGGCGCCCAATGCAACGATACTGATCAAAATAATTACCAAACTGTTCATTTTTCCTCTTCCTCTCTTACCTCAAGTCTCTTAGTTTTCTGTCACAGAAAGAAATCGTTCTACAAGTAAAAAAGCTTTCGCCTTCACAGACATCATGTCTATAAAGACGAAAGCCTAAAACTTCCGCGTTACCACTTTATTTGCTGCATAACACAGCCTCTCTGTCTTATCTCAACATGCAAATTTCTGCACATTTTTAATAAGCTTCTATATAACGGTAGAAACCCGGTGACACTTATTTTTTCTAAAACGAAATTTCAGTGCACTTCTCACAGAGGATAGTTCCCCGATGTGCATATCGGCTCACATCAACCGCCGACTCTCTGAAATGCAGGAGTATCAGGTAACTTTGTTCTGCTCATAGAATTTAACTTTCTGTTCGTTTGACACTATATCACTTTATCACTGCGATGTCAACAATAAAAAGGACATTTTCCTAAAATTTCTTTTAGAAAAATGTCCCAAAAGTACATAACTTATTTCGTTGGCTTCGTATGATTACAAGGCTATTATCCCTATTTAGAAAATTGTCTTATTTTACCCTTTTAAAATAAAGGCGTACTAACATACCTGCTACCACTGCCAGAGCAAGAACAGAAGTAAGTGCCACAACAGCTATCGGTGCTGTATCACCTGTTGCTGATGTATTATCCACTTTTTTATCAACAGTTGTCTGTTTATTCTGATCTGCAGTATTTGTTTTATCATCCGGTTTTACCTGAGGTTTTGTTGGTTCTTCTGGATTTACAACAGGAGTTTCAGGTTCTGCCGGTGTTTCTGGCTCTACTGGTGTTTCAGGTTCTACCGGTGTTTCTGGTTCTTCAGCAGGTTCATCTTTAACAAAAACAGCCTTTAAAGCACCATCATAAGCTACTGTCCATGTGAATGTGCCATCCTCTGCAATTTCTGCATCTGCTGTCACATCTGTTTCTGTGCCATCGATTATAATATATAACTTGTCTAGTTCATATCCTTCATTCGGAATTACTACAAATGTATATTCGCCTTCATTAACGAATTTTTCTCCGCCGTCATAACCTAATTCATCACAGCGAATTTCTCCGTTACCATCAGACTGTAATCCCCATCTGTAACCTTCATGATGTTTTACTTCTTTGAAGATAGCTGTCAGATGACCATCATAGGCTACTGTCCACTCGAAGTTACCGTTTTCATCGATGTTAATATCTGCTGTTACATCAACACCATCCTGGTTGTAAATCTTATCTAATTCATAACCATCATTGGCTTTAACAGTAAATGTATAGATTCCTTCTTTGAAGAAATGATCTCCATCTTCTGTTCCGTAAGTGAGGGTTCCGTTGCCATCATTGCTCAGTCCAAACTTGTACTGATCTTTGACACCTGTTTCAATTTTTTTGAAGCTTACTGTGAAGTCCAAATCATCCCATGGAATCATATATTCCAGAGCGCCATTCTTCACATATGCAGTAACATCGCCAGCTTTTGCTTCAATAACTTTGTCAAGCTCATAACCTTCATATGCTGTGATAATAAATTTATAAGTCTGACCATCAACAAGGCCTGTAATATCTCCATCCTGACCATTTAATGTAATCTGACCATTTCCATCACTATGAAGTTTTACATGACGCATTGCAGGTGCTTCTTCTTCGATTTTTTTGAAAGTAGCTTCAAAATCCAGGTCAGCCCATGGAATCATATAGCTCAGAACGCCATCCTGTACATATTCTGTAACATCTGTGTTCGAATTGACTTCCATGACTTTGTCAAACTCATAGCCTTCATTGGCTGTGATCGTAAAGTTATATGTCTGGCCATCAACAAGATCTGTAAGATCTCCATCTTTTCCATCCAATGTGATCAGACCATTTCCATCACTGTGAAGCTTTACACGACGCATCTCAGGTACATCTTCAGCAACTTTTTTGAAGTATGCTGTAAAGCTTAAATCAGACCATGGAATCATATAGTTCAGAACGCCATCCTGTACAAATTGTGTAACATCTCCAGCACTTGCTTCAATAACTTTATCAAGTACATAGCCTTCGTTCGGTGTAATCGTAAAATCATACGACTGGGCATCGAAAAAACCTGAAAGCAGTCCAGCGTTTCCTTCATACGTAATCTGACCATTTCCATCGCTATACAGCCCTACCTGACGTGTCTCCTGATGCGGAGCCTCTATCCCGTCTTCTGCGTATGTAACCATAGCAGCTGCATTCACAGTTGAGGCTGCTAACATACAGGCCAAGCCAAATATGCAGGCGCGTTTCAACTTGTTCCTATCCTGTTTCATTTCACCATTTCCTCCACTTTCTTTTTACTTTTTCCCCTTTCCTAAATACGACTAGGTTTTATGTCAAAGCCTATGAAACACACTTTTCCTTTTTATTCGCCTGTGCAAAAAAGTAATCATAAGGAAGCTCAAGTGCTGTACAGATTTTCACATATTCATCAATACTAAACTTCCCCTTCCCCTTAAGTGCATAACCTATGCGTTGACATGTAAGTCCTGTTTTCTCGGACAGAGAGACTAACGTAATTCCGCTTTTCTCCAGATAACTTGCTATTGCCTCAGCAATCATACTCCCACCTCCCGAAATTAAGAATTACTTTATCATTTTCAATATTAATACAGCATTTCTTTATTATCAATCGTTTTGCGACCAATAAATTAAGTAATTCTTTATTACCCTTTACAAATTCGAGTTTAGCTTATATTATTAATGATGAAAGAAGGTGATGAAATGGGAGAAATCCGTGAAAATGTGCAGAAAAATCTAAGCTACTATCTTAATCTGAAGGGAATGAGTCAAAAACAGCTTGCCGAAATGCTCCAAATTTCCCAGTCCGCCGTGACAAATTGGATTAAAGGAAAAAATTCACCGGATATCGAAATTGTGGCTAAAATTTGCGGAATATTGGATATTACCGTTTCTCAGTTATTCGGTACTTCAGAGCCTCACAGCTATACACTTCTGGAGCAAACTGTGGTTCTCCGCTACCGGCAGCATCCTGAACTCCAACACGCAATCAATAAACTACTTGATATTAATGAACAACTTTTTGAAACCGAGGTATAAAGAATTTGAAAGCACAAAAAAAAGAAAAGAAACAACCATATAGAACTAGTCAAAGAAAAAAACATAAGAAATTGTCTATGACGCCTTTTATCTTATGTATTTCCGCTTTAATCATGTTCATCATATTATGTATATTAGTCATTATTTTCATCTTTGTCTTTCCTCATCGTTTGGGAAAAGGTAAGAGTATTTCGATTACAGCGGATAATGCTAATCCGAACCGCATCAGTGTCATAGAACAATATTTAGAACCTGCACCAAGTGATATCTCCCTGAACACAGATAGTTTTAAAATCACTGTAACCCCTATCAGCAAAGAGGATACTGTCATACACGTAAAAAACAATACCACCCTCTTTTTTACCGGTAATATTATCATTCACGACCAGGTAACACTTTCGTTGAAGTCAATGGCCCCAAACAGCTCGGAAAATTTCAATGTGAACGTATCACTCGCTTCCGATGCGACAGACTACACCTGTGACGGTGAATTCTACACATTTGAAGATGCAGGCTTACTTCCTTTTGAACTCAAAGAAGAAGCTTTAGGCAATGACCAATTTAAATGTTATCTGTCCGTCTCTGACTTCGATGAAACAGCTCAAAAGTCTGTGGCAAATTATTACTATATTCTGGATACTTTATATAATTTTTCTACCGCTACAGAATATCAGTTATTTAACGAAGACGGAAGCATATCCTACGGAAAAATGATTGTGGACGCAGCTTCACAGTCGGTAAGTTATTATAAAGATGACCAATTAATATTTACTGAACGCTACTAAAATACGCTAAAAAGCAGACATCCAAAAAGTCATTCCATGACTTTTTGGATGTCTGCTTTCATATTCTACAGCATGGAGGCCCGAAGCTCTTCGCCGCTCTTTACACTTAAATAAGCCGGTGCAATATCAAATACAGTCTTGCAGCCTGTCCGGCCTTCAGAAGCCAAACGGTAAGCGGCCCGGGCATAAGCTACAATGACGCTGGCCGTAAATTCCGGATTGGAATCCAGCTTTAAGCTGTACTCGATGAGGTGGCTGTTTTCCTTTTCCCAGCCAGTCACGCCGCTCCGCAGCACGAATCCGCCGTGAGGGATTTGACTGTGATCCCTTTTCAGCTCTTCTTCGCTGATAAAATGAACCGTTGTGTCATAATCTGCAAAATAGTTCGGCATATTTTTGATTTCTGCCTCAACCTTTGCGGCATCGGCGCCTTCTTCCAACACAACAAAACATTCTCTGGTATGTTTCTGGCGTGTTGTCAGTTCCGGATTTTCTCCTGCACGCACAGCAGCCAATGCACTCTCCACAGGAATCGTATACTGTTTTGCATCTTTAACGCCATCAATCCGGCGAATCGCATCGGAATGTCCCTGGCTGACGCCCCGGCCCCAGAAAGTATAGTCCTTACCTTCCGGTAAAATAGCATTCGCATACATACGGTTTAAGGAGAACATTCCCGGATCCCAGCCTACAGAAATGATTGCCACATGGCCGCCTTCCTTTGCGGAAGCATCCACATTTGCAAAATGTTCCGGAATTCTGGCATGGGTATCAAAACTGTCAATGACATTGAACAGTTTTGCATATTCCGGTGTCTGCACCGGCAGATCCGTAGCACTTCCTCCGCAAAGAATCATCACATCCAGCTTATCTTTCCATGCATCTGCTTCTTCCACCCGGCAGACTGCTGCGCTTTCTGTGAGGATCGTTACCTGTTCCGGATTTCTTCTTGTAAATACGGCCTTTAATTCCATATCCGGGTTCTGACGAATGGCGCATTCCACACCCCGGCCCAGATTACCGTAACCTAAAATACCAATTCTTATACTCATTGTCTCTCTCCTGTTTGCTTACAAATTTATCGTAATTTATTATAAGCGCACTTTATCCTTTATGCAAGGTATTTTACGGCTGAACAGCATTTCTTATTCCTACAGCCTTTCCAAAGCTTCTCTCATAATGGCCTCTGCATCATTTTCCTTAATATCCAGTCCTTCTGCTTTATATATCTGCATTTCCGGAATACCGAACATAGCACATAATTCTTTCAGATAAAGTTCCAATGAATTCGGTGAGGTCATGTAACCGCCAACAGTGGTGATATAAATCAGTTTCTTTGCTTTGCAAAGCGCAATAGGTGCACCATCACTCCCATAGCCAAAGGTAATCCCATTAACGCACACATGCTCCAGATACACTTTCAGAATGGCTGGAAAGCTGCAGTCCCAAAATGGTGCGCCGATCAATATTTCATCGGCATCCGCAAACTCTCTGGCCGCATCGTATCTCGAAGATGCCAGATTTCCTGCAGAAATATCTGCATCCCTTTGCTGAAGCATCTGTTCATTAAAAGGACAAAGGGAACTTTCCTTCAAAGCAACTTCTTGTACTTCTTTACCGTCCCAGTATTTTTTCATATATTCGCTGCATAGCCGGAGTGTTCTTGATTTCTCCCGCATACAGGCATTAATAAACAATGCTTTCATAAACCCATACCTCCCGTTTTTACTTATTCTATTTGCCATTTTATTATATCATTATAAAGTAAAAAGGACACTTTCTTTCTATTGAAAGTGTCCCTAAAAATATAAAATATTTGATTTTTTTCCAAAGTATAGCCCAGCTTAGTACAATTTTGCACCTGCTGGAATGCGGTTGCTTACCATAATAAGGTTAAGTCTTTCTTCGCCGTTCTGGCTGTGAACTGCGGAGAGTAACATACCGTTGGATTCAACCCCCATCATCTTACGTGGTGGCAAATTTGTAATGGCAACAAGTGTCTTACCAATGAGTTCCTCTGGCTCATAATAAGCGTGAATACCGCTTAAAATCGTACGATCTGTGCCTGTTCCGTCATCCAATGTGAACTGGAGAAGCTTTTTGCTCTTTGGTACAGCAACGCAATCTTTAACTTTTACAGCTCTGAAATCAGACTTGCTGAAAGTATCAAAATCAACTGCATCTGCAAAGAGTGGCTCAATTTCTACACCTGTGAAATCAATAATTTCTTCAACTACCGGAGCTGCAGCTGGTGCTTCAGAAACTGATTCTGCCGGGGCAGCAACAGCCTTTGTAGACTTGCCGGTACCGTCGAGGGACTTCATCGTCGGGAAAAAGCCGTTATCTACTTTATTGGGTTTTTCTCAACAACTGCACTGAACGCTTACCACCACTTTTTCAAATCATACATCTGCTTCCTTTACCCATCTACTGCTAACTACGAGGTTATGTGTGTAGAATTTGATGTAAATGATGTAAATATCCTTGAATATGAAGTTGCGAAACTACTAATGCAACAATTATAGTCTTTTCAACTTAATATGTCAATCCGTGACAACTTGAGTTTCCGCAGTTCTGTCCACAGAACTCCAAATCACACTTACTGATTATA
>ENA-UOJC01000285-UOJC01000285.1-human-gut-metagenome-genome-assembly--contig:-C104-NODE-285-length-93039-cov-10.788996_pt1 | contig 93039 bp, 74 predicted proteins | sample MGYA00242339_ERZ723886 | MGnify/ENA metagenome assembly ERZ723886 | reverse complement strand
TCCCGGAAGTGTCCGTAAATACAAGAAAAGGCGTAGTCGTCAACTACGCCCCCTGTGAACTCGCGGTATAAAAAACGAGTGTTCTTACAGCCTTTCAAATGCTGTAAGAACACTCGCCATGGTGCGGGTGAAAGGACTTGATTCGCGCGGGGGCGTACCCCCCGCTTGGTCGCCGGCGGTCGAAACTGTCCACCGGACAGTTTCTCTGTACCGCCTCTGTTCAAGTCCTCTCGATCAGCAGACCAAAAAAAGAGATACCCGAATGGGTATCTCTTTTTTTGGTGCGGGTGAAAGGACTTGAACCTTCACGAAGTTGCCCCCATAAGAACCTGAATCTTACGCGTCTGCCAATTCCGCCACACCCGCATATGATAACCACGCATTGCTGCGAAATTATTTTTATAAGTCGTCAGTCTTCTTTCTTTTTCTCAAGGCAATCGGTTGCGTAGAGAACCGCAACGGCGACGCCCGCGAAACAGTAGAGACGGACGATCTGCCAAACCAGGTTGATCGCGACGCTTGCCGCCTCGGGCAGGGAACCGATCCCCAACAGAAGGGAAGTCAGCACCCGGACCGCAACCAGGATCAAGGCATAGAAAAGAGATTCGAGAATCACGCATTTCAGGCTCTTACCTTTGAAGCTGAGCGCAAAGAACTTACGCATTCCGACCTCCGGTTTTCAAAAGAAAGGGCAGACAGGAACGCCTGCCCTTGGTGCGAGAAACGGGACTTGAACCCGTACGGAGAAATCCACACGCCCCTCAAACGTGCGCGTCTGCCAGTTCCGCCACTCTCGCAGAATGCCTGGACTTTATGAGGGATGCCGACGGCTTGCCGTCAAGCACTTTTATATTATACAAACCGGGCGGCGGATTGTCAAGTCCTTTTGCAAATTTTCCGAAAAAAGTTTTTGCCCCTCGCGAAAAAAGACCTTTTGCGTATCTTGATTGTTCGTATCGTTTATGGTATACTATATTAGTTAAAGAAATACTTTCATAAACGGGGATTTTGCTATGTGCGGTATCGTCGGGTTTTCCGGAAAAATCGAATACAAGCGTGAGATCGTGCAAAACATGATGGATCTGATCGTCCACCGCGGACCGAACAGCGCGGGTGCGTATACCGACGCGGATATGGCGCTCGGCTTCCGTCGCCTGAGCATCATTGACCTTGCGGACGGTTCGCAGCCGATGTACAACGAAGACAAGAGTCTTGTGCTGGTCTACAACGGCGAGATCTACAACTTTCAGGCGCTGCGCGAGGAGCTTATCGCGGCGGGGCACACCTTTGCGACGCACTGCGACTCCGAGGTGCTGCTGCACGGCTATGAGCAGTACGGCGGGCGCGAGCTTGTGAAGAAGCTGCGCGGCATGTTTGCCTTTGTTATCTGGGACACGAAGGAAAAGAAGCTCTTCGGCGCCCGCGATATGTTCGGCATCAAGCCCATGTATTATACCACGACGAAGGACGGCGAGTTCATCTTCGCCTCCGAGATCAAGAGCATGCTGGCGCACCCGCATTTTGAGCGTGCCGTCAACAAGAACGCACTGCTGCCGTATCTGACCTTCCAGTACAGCGCCACCGAGGAGACCTTCTTTGCCGGGGTGTACAAGCTGCTGCCCGCGCATTTCTTCGAGTGGAAGGACGGCGAATTTGTCACCGAGCGCTACTGGGACGTGGATTTTGAGGCGAAGGACGGCGACTTTGAGGCGTACTCCGAGGAGCTCGATCGCGTCGTGCACGAATCGGTCGAGGCGCACCGCATCAGCGACGTGCCGGTCGGCTCGTTCCTCTCGGGCGGCGTGGATTCCAGCTATATCACCGCCTGCCTCATGCCGGAGGAGACCTTTTCGGTCGGCTTTGAGGGCGAGCATGAGAAATTCAACGAGACGAACGAGGCGGCAGAGCTGTCTCAGCGGCTCGGGATCAAAAACGTGCGCCGCATGATCTCGGCGGACGAGTGCTTTGAGGCATTTCCGACCATCCAGTATCACATGGATGAGCCGCAGTCCAACCCGTCGAGTGTGCCGCTCTATTTCCTTGCCAAGCTGGCTGCCGAGGACGTCACCGTCGTGCTCTCCGGCGAGGGCGCGGATGAGATCTTCGCGGGCTATGAGTGGTATGACGAGACTCCGATGATGCGGAAGTACAAGAAACTGCCGCAGTTTCTGCGCATTGCCGCCGCGCGCGTGGCGCGCGCGCTGCCCTATTTCAAGGGGCATGACTTCATCATCAAGGCAAGCGGACGCCCCGAGGACTACTTCATCGGACAGGCGCTGGTCTTCCCCGAAAAGGAGGCAAAGGCGGTCCTGCGCGACGAATATAAAAACGGCGAGCGCGTGCACGACATCACCGGCAAGATCTACGCGCGCGTTAAGGGGCGCGACGAGCTGACCAAGAAGCAGTATCTCGACCTGATGCTTTGGCTGCCGGGCGACATTCTGCTCAAGGCGGACAAGATGAGCATGGCGCACTCGCTGGAGCTGCGCGTGCCCTTCCTCGACAAAGAGGTCATGAAGATGGCGGAGAAGATCCCCGCAAAGTACAAGATCACAAAGGAAAACACCAAGTATATTCTGCGCCACGCGGCAAACCGCACGCTCCCCGACGAATGGGCAAACCGCAAGAAGAAGGGCTTCCCCGTGCCGATCCGCCTGTGGCTGCGCGAGGAGAAATATGCGCAGATCGTGCGCCGCTATTTCGAGAGCGCGTTTGCTGCCGAGTTTTTTGACACCGATGCGCTGATCCGCCTGCTCGACGACCATGTGGCGGGCAAGGCAAACAACGGGCGCAAGATCTGGACGGTCTTCACCTTCCTCGTCTGGTACAAGCGTTTCTTCATCGACTTCATTCTCCCGGTCTACAACTGATTTTAGGGTAAGGATAGTATTATGGAAGACTTGAATCTGAATGTCATTCCCGTGCTGATCGGCGCGGATCAGAATTGCTATAACGTGGCGCGCGCATTCCATGAGGCATACGGGCTTGTCTCGCATGCGATGGGGCGCTATGCCATCGGTATCACGCAGCACACCTCGATCGTGAAGTTTCACCGCGTGGAGAACCTGAATCAGGACGATACCTTCATGATGGCGATGGCGGACTTTGCCGCCAAGCACAGCGATGCGACGCTGATCGCGCTCGGCTGCACCGACGAGTATGCCGCGCTGCTCATCAGACACCGCGAAGAGCTGGAAGACCGCTATATCATCCCCTACATCCGCGAGGATCTGATGCAGAAGCTGGTGGACAAGGCGGATTTCTATACAATGTGCGACAAGTACGGCATTCGCCACCCGAAGACGATGGTGCTGGACGCGCCCGCCGAGGCGGATGCGCTCACGGCGGACAAGCTCGGCTTTGCTTATCCGATCATCGTCAAGCCGTCCTCCAGCATCGACTACTGGCATCACCCCTTCGACGGCATGAAGAAGGTCTACACGGCGGAAAGCCCCGCCGAGGCGGCAAAAATCGTCGCCGAGATCTACAATGCAGGCTATACACAGCGGATGATCCTGCAGGACAGGATCGAGGGCACGGATGCCAACATGCGCGTGCTGACCGCCTATGTCGGCAAGGATGGCAAGGTGAAGATGATGTGCCTCGGTCATGTACTGCTTGAAGAGCACACGCCGAAGGGGCTGGGCAACCACGCCGCCATCATCACCGAGTACAACCCGGAGCTGACCGCTAAATTCCGCACCCTGCTTGAGGATGTCGGCTACCGCGGCTTTGCCAACTTTGACATCAAATACGACGACCGCGACGGTACGCTGAACGCCTTCGAGATCAACCTGCGGCAGGGCAGAAGCAACTACTATGTCACGTCCTCGGGGCTGAACATCGCAAGGTATCTGATCGAGGACTATGTTCTCTGCCGCGACATCCCGTACACCGAGGCGAGCGAGCCGCATTTCTGGCACTATGTGCCGCGCGGCGTCATCTATAAGTATGCAAGTAAAAAGGTCGTGCCCGAGGCAAAGCGCCTCTCCCGGCAGAAGAAGGAGTCTTCCTCGATGTGGTACGCCTGGGACGTTCTGCGCAACCCGATGCGCGTCCTGTATCTGATCGAGCACGGCAGACGCTTCTACAAAAAGTATAAGACTTACTGCCCGAAGCAGGACGGCTGAGGAGGCGCGTATGGAAAAAGCAAAGACGCTCGGCATCCTCGGCGGGCTCGGTCCGATGGCAGGGGTCTACTTCTATGAAAAGGTCACCGCGCTGACGAAGGCATCCTGCGATCAGGAGCACATCAACGTGATCCTTGCAGGGCTTGCCGACACGCCGGACCGCACGGATTTCATCCTCGGCAAGAGCACGGTCGATCCCACGCCGCGCATGGTGGAGAGCGCAAAGATCCTTGAGCGCGCGGGCGCGGATGTGATCGCCATGCCATGCAATACGGCGCACTATTTTTACGACGCGATTGCGGGCAGCATACACATTCCGATGCTGAATATCATCGAGGAAACGCTGAAGCTGCTTGCGGGCAAGGGCGCGCGCAAGATCGGACTGCTTGCCACCGAAGGCACCATCGCGGCAGGAACCTATCCCGCCGTGGCGCAGGCGCACGGTATTGAATGTGTCGCCCCCACGCCGGAGGAGCAGGCGGTCATCACCGCTATCATCTATCAGGAAATCAAATGCGGCAGACGCCCCGACATGCGGGCGTTTTACCGTGTGGCAAACCGCATGCTGGACGACGGCTGCGATTTTCTCGTGCTCGGCTGCACCGAGCTGTCGCTGCTTGAACGGGACTATCACCTCGGCGGTCGTTTCGTGGATTCGGTCGATGCGCTGGCGCGCGCCACAGTGCTGGCGTGCGGCAAGACGCTTTGCGACGCGGAGGGAGGCATCTGATGCAGCTGTCCGAACTGATTGCGGCGTCCGGCGTTGCCGTGCGGCAGCAGAACGGCACGGGCGATGAAAATATCGAGCGCGTGGTCTGCGATTCGCGCGCCGCTGCGCCCGAGACGCTGTTCGTCTGCATCCGCGGGTTCACCGGTGACGGACACGCCTTTGCCGCGCGCGCCTATGCGGCGGGCTGCCGCGCGTTTTTAGCCGAAGCGAAGCTGTCACTGCCCGACGATGCCGTCATTGTTTACACAAACGACACACGCCGCGCGCTGGCGCAGGTCAGCGCGGCATTCTACGGCTTCCCCGCGCGGGATCTGACCGTCATCGGCATCACGGGGACCAAGGGTAAGACCACCACGGCGCTGATGCTGGCGGCAATCCTCTCCGAAAACGGGATGCCCGCAGGCTACATCGGGTCAAACGGCGTGGACTTCATGGGCAATCATTTTGACACGAAGAACACCACGCCCGAGAGCCTGGAGCTGCACTATTATTTTGATCGGATGCGCAGCGCGGGCTGCCGCGCGGTCGTCCTCGAGGTGTCCTCGCAGGCGCTGTATCTCGACCGCGTGTACGGCATTCCGTTTGACGCAGTGGCATTTACCAACCTCGCGCCCGATCACATCGGCGGGTTTGAACACCCGACGTTTGAGCATTACCGCGACTCGAAAAAGAAACTGTTCACCGACTTTGGCGCGACCTTTGCGGTCGGCAACGCCGACGATCCCGCGACCGCCTATATGCTCGACGGCTGCAGCGCGCTTTGCAGCAGCTTCGGCGTGACGGCAGGGGATTTTCGCGCGTCGGAGATGACGCCGTTCCGCGCGGCGGGGGAGCTCGGCGTGGAATTTACGCTGACCTATTTCGGTACACGCCGCCGCGTGCGTCTGCCGATGCCGGGGGCGTTCAGCGTGCACAATGCGCTCTGCGCCGTCGCGCTTGCGCATCTGTTCGGCGTGTCGATCGACGATGCTGCCGCGTCGCTTGCGCACACCTATGTGCGCGGACGCTTTGAGATCGTCAAAACGCCGCTTGACGCCGTGTTTATCCTCGATTACGCGCACAACGGGCTGAGCCTTGAGAGTGCGCTGACCACGCTGCGCGCCTATGCGCCGCACCGCCTTGTCTGCGTGCTCGGCTCAGTCGGCGGGCGCACCGAGGGGCGGCGCGCCGAGCTCGGCAAGGTCGTCAGCGAGCAGGCGGATATGGTGATCCTCACGGCGGACAACCCGGATTTTGAAGATCCCGCCGCGATCTGTGCCGCCATCCGGGACGCCTTTGTACGCGAGATCCCGACCGAGATTATCCCGGATCGCGCCGAGGCGGTGCGCTACGCCGTGGAGCATGCGGGCGCGGGCGATATTGTGCTGTTTGCGGGCAAGGGGCATGAACAGTATCAGCTTGTGCGCGGCGGCAAATTGCCGTTCTCCGAGCGGCGGCTGATTGAAGATGCCGCGGCATCCCTCGCGCTTGCCAAAGTTGAATAAAATAATTAGAATCAAAAAGAGGACTTTTCAGGCGAAAAGTCCTCTTTTTGATTCCTGCATACAGTCTGCTGGCTGCTTTCCGCCTCATTTGTCCGCCCAGAAGCGGTCGAGGACGGCGGTGAGCGACTGCGTGTCGCCGACAAATTTCGCGGTGCGGTACTGCGCGGGCATCAGCTCCTTGTAGGTCGGCTCGGCGTAGCGCTCGTCGATGAAGACGATCACGCCGCGGTCGGTCTCGGTGCGGATGACGCGCCCTGCCGCCTGTAAGACGCGGTTGAAACCGGGATATATGTAGGCGTATTCGCGCCCCGCCTCGTATTTGTCGTCGTAGTATTCGCGCAGGATCTCGTTTTCGTCGCTGGGCTGCACCAGTCCGACGCCGACGATGACCGAGCCGATCAGCCGGTCGCCGACGAGGTCGATCCCCTCGGAATAGATGCCGCCGAGCACCGAAAAGCCGACCAGCGCCGTGCGTGCGCCCGCGCGGAACGCGTCGAGAAAGCCGCGGCGCGCATACTCGGACATCTCCTTTGCCTGCACGACGGTGCGGATGTGCGGGTACTTGTATTTGAACAGAGTCTGCACCTCGGTCATGTACGCATAGGATGGAAAATACACCATGTAGTTGCCATCGCGGCGGCTGACCGTCTGCATGATCGCGTCGGCAACGGCGGCGGCGCTCTGCGAGCGGTACTGGTAGCGCACGCTGAGCTTGTCCATGATGCAGACGCAGAGATTGGCGGGATCATAGGGGCAGTCCAGCTTTAGCTTTGCCGCATCCGGCGCGCCGTAGAGCGTGGCGTAGTAGTCGAGCGGCGTGAGCGTGGCGGAGAAGAAGACCGTAGCTCTGCCGCGCGCCGTCTTCTTTGCCAGCAGCTCGGACGGGTCGATGCAGATGACCTTTGTGATGACTTCCTCGCCGTGCACCGTGACCGTGCCGACAAAGGCGCGGTCGAACAGCTCCATTGCCGTGATGTACTTCTTTGCTTTGTCCGCAAGCATGTGGAGGCTGTCCGGCAGGCTGCCGCAGAGCGGGGAGCGGATGTACTTTGATGCCGCACGGTCAAAGGCGACAAGCAGGTCATAGAGCTGCTTGTCAAAGCTGTGCACGGTGGTGAAGCCGTGCGCCGTGCCGCCGGCGTCCTCCTCGAGGTTGTCGGCACAGAGTTCCCGCATGCTGTCAATGTAGAAGTCCAGATCGGCGAGGGCGTCGCAGACCGCGTTCTTCGGTGCAGTGCGTGTCTCATCGAGGAAACGGCGGATCTCGGAGCGGCGCAGCTCGCCGCCGTAGCACGCTTTCGCGCGGTCGAGCAGGTTGTGCGCCTCGTCAAAGAGGAAAACATAGCGCGCGTCGGACGCGCCCGGTTCGAAATAGCGGCGGAAATACGCCGCCTCGTCAATGAGGTAGTTGCAGTCGCAGATGATGAGGTCGCACGCCTCCGAGAGGTCGAGCGACAGCTCATAGGGGCAGACGCTGTGCTTGCCCGCGATGTCGGCAATCGTGTCGGCATCGTAGATGCGCGCCGCGCCGACAAGGTCAGCGATGGCGTCCGGCACGCGCCCGAAATGCCCCTTGGCACGGGGGCAGACCTCGGGCGTGCACTTCATTGGGTCGCGCAGCTTCACAGGGCAGATGCGCTCCTTTGCCGTGATGTGGACGGCGCGGATGCCGGTTTTGTCCGACATCTTCCGTGCCGCGTCCAGCGCGGCAAGCGCTGTCGTGTTCTTTGAGGTGAAGTAGAAGATCTTGTCGATCATGCCCGCGCCGAGCGCGCGCAGGGCGGGGTAGAGTGCCGCCGCCGTCTTGCCTGTGCCGGTCGGCGCTTCGATCAGTGCCTTTTTGCCGCTGCCGATGGCGCGCAGCGTCTCCACGATGAAGTCCCGCTGCTGCGGGCGCATCTCGGGGTAGGGAAACGTCAGCGTCTTGCAGTTCGGAATGCGCACGCACAGACGCTCCGCTTCCAGCGCGGCAAACGGGCGGTGCAGGTCGAGCAGCCGCCCCACCGCCTCCGCAAGCTCGCGGCGGGAAAAGCTCTTTTCGATCACGCTCTTGTCGCGGCTGTTGTGGAAAAACGTGATGCGGAAGGCGATAGTCCCAAGCATCTCGCTCTCGGCGACCATGTAGGCGAGGAGGGCGGCAAACGCCACCGTTTCCGCCGTGCGGTCGGCGTCCAGCTTCGAGGTGTAGTCGCCGAAGAGACGGTTGACGCAGACCGTGGTCTTGCCGCTCGCGCGGGCAATGCCGTCGGCGGTTGCGTGAATTTCATAGAACAGTCCGCCGCGGCTGACCGTGCGGCAGAGTTCCTGCTTCGGGTGATAATTTGTGCCGTATTGATGTTCAAGCAGTTCATCAACCTTGCCGTCGTCCGGGCGGATGTGCGCGGCGCGGCGGTCGATGCTTGCATGGTTCACCACGGTATGGCAAAGCTCTGCGGCGTCGATGCGGAGCTTTTTGGAAGCGGGGTCAAACTGCATGGCGGACTCCTTTCCGTAAAAATCGAAAACTTATTTTGTGATCTCGCGCAGCACCTTCGCGGCAAAGGCGGAGACGTCCTGCGCCAGCACGCCGTAGTCGGAGTAGACCTCGGCGGCGCGTTCGCCCGCCAGCCCGTGGACATAGGCGGCGATCATCGCCGCGTCGAGGGGACGTGTCCCCTCGGCAAGAAAGGCACAGAGCATGCCGCAGAGCGTGTCGCCAGTGCCGCCCTTGGAGAGGGCGGTGGAGCCGGTCGGGTTGATAAGCACCGTTTCCCCGTCCGTGATGACTGTGCCCGCGCCCTTCAGCAGCAGCACGCCGCCGACGGCGGGGTTGAAATACGTTTTTGCAAATGCGGCTGCCACCGCGCCGCGGTCCGCCTGGATGTAGGCGACCGTCCTGCCGCACAGGCGGGAGAATTCGAGCGGATGCGGCGTCAGCACCACGGGGCGCGCCGCACTTTTGAGAATGTCCGGATCGGCGGCAAGCGCGTTCAGCCCGTCCGCGTCGATGACCAGCGGCGCGCCGGGCGATGCAAGCAGGCGGGTGAGCATTTCGGCGACGTCGGCGCCACGCCCGAGCCCGCAGCCGTAGCCGACGGCGTTTGCCTTTGCCGCTGCGGCGAAGATGTCGTCCTTCGCACGGTCGAGATAGGTCGCCTCAAATACGGCGGACGAGACCGTGTCGATGACCGCGCGCGTGCCCGCCAGCGTGACAAGCCCCGCGCCCGTGCGCAGCGCGCCGAGGACGGCAAGCGCGGCGCAGCCGCGCATGTTGTCGCTGCCGCAGATGAGCAGAACGCGCCCGAAGGTGGCTTTGTTGGCATCCTTCAGTCGCTTCGGGAGTGCCGCGCGGACGGCGGCAAGATCGGTGGTTTTCGGACACACGGTCATGGACGGTCACCTCTTTCCTGCATTGATTATAGCAAAAAAACATAGATTTAGCAATAGCAATCCACATCGGAGGTGATTTTACGGAACGCTGCTCAACAACAAACCTCGGTCAGAAGGATGTCATCAATGTGCGGGACGGAACGAATATCGGGTTTGTCACCGACATCGAGTTTGAGACCTGCGAGGGAAAAATCGTCGCGCTGGTCGTCGGCGACTGCGCCGCGCTCGGCTTTTCCAAGACCGAGGAGGTGGTCATCCCGTGGTGCAAGATCGTGCGCATCGGCGACGATGTGATCCTCGTGGACATCGCCGTCGAGGAGTGCCGCTGCGCGTGCAAGGAGAAAGACAAGGAGAACAAGAAGAAAAAACGCGGTTTTTTCTGCTGAATCAACAAGAAAAATAAGGAAAATAATTCTTAATTTCTTTTTGTGCAGTTTTTTGATGAAATCGCGAACTTTCGGCGGCGTTTTGTACACGCCGCCGAAAATGCTTTTTTTTCGCTTGACAGCCCGGAGAAAGCATGTTATAAATAATATCGAGAATGATTCCGAATTTTTCACATGCAAGGACAAATAGACAACAGGAATTGACGAGTAAGGAGAATTTGCAATGAAAAAGAGAATCGGTGTGCTTTTCTGTGCCCTGCTTGCGATGGTCGCGCTGACGCTTTCGTTCGCGCTGCCGGCTTCTGCGGCGGATGACACGTTCGTCATCGGTGTGTATTACTACGATGCCGACGGCAATTCCATCAAAACGAACCAGTATTTGGGTGAACTTCCGGAATACTTCGGCGGCAGTCTGACCCTTGCACAACAAGTGATCGACGACATTCACACCCATGCGCCCCTGTTTAACGCTGCACGCACAGAGATTCGCCTGTTTGCCGATGTGCCGACGGCACTGACCATCCCGGCAAACACAACCACCACACTGAACCTGAACGGCTTTACGCTCAGCGCGGCGGACGGCACCGCACCTTTGACGGTCGCCGAGGGCGGTGCGCTGACGATTACCGATACGAGCGAGAACAAGACCGGTAAGATCGCCTATACCGGCAGTGCCGCCGTTTCCGCCATCGAGAACCACGGCAGGCTCACGATTGAGACAGCGAACGTCTCCACTGCATCATCCACTGCAGCGCTGATTTCCAACAGCGGCGAGACCGCGCGTATCGCCGTCAAGGGCGGCAATTTTGACACAAACGGCGCGTGCAACTTTGCAAACGGCGCTGGCGCGCGCATCGCGGTCTCGGGCGGTATCTTCACCGAAAAAGTGCTTGGCGAATACTGTGCGGCAGGCTACAAGCCGCAGACGCTTGCCGAAGGCAACCGATACAGTGCCACTCCGTCTGCTTATGACGACCGTTTCGGCGAGACGCTCACCGTGGTCGGTCAGGCTGCTGTCACCGAAGGCGGCACGCAATACTATCCGATCGACGTGGTCTGCGGCATCGACGCACTGAACTACACGGCGGTCGGCATTGAATATCGCGTGATCCGCACCGGAGCATCCCCGTTGGATACCAAAGACAATAAGAAGGAGAGCCGCACGGTTTACAAAATGCTGCATCTGACGATCGGCGGTAAGGAGTCGGACTGCAAGCCTGCCGATCTCAATACATCTTATCTGTATACCGCGCGTCTGCTGCTCGATGCTGCCGATTACACCGAAGAAAACACCGTGATCCGCATCACGCCTTATGCGATCGGCATGGACGGGACCGAATATCGCGGCAGAACGATTGAGCTTGACGGCGATGTCTGTGCCGACAATGGCACCACGCTTTTCGCCAAAGGAGAGTGAACGAAGATGAAAAAGAAACTGTATGAAGCGCCGCAGCTTGCGGTCGTCGCGCTGCAAACGGCAGAGATTCTGCTCACCAGCGAAGACGGTCTTGTCGAAGAGAGTGAAATTGCTCTGAGCGGCGGCAGCGCACTGGTCTTCCGCAAGGACGGTAAGGTCAACGTCTGGGGTTGAAATACAATCGCAAAGAGGACAGGCAGACGCCTGTCTTCTTTTTTATATAAATAGCGAAAAAATTTGCAAAAATGCTTGCAATGACGGAAAAAGCGTGCTATACTATTTTAGTCTGCAAAAGTATGCAGATAAATTAACACACACATACAGAGCGGAGCGCCGTTCGGTGCCGAAAGGTTGGCGGCGGAGCCTGTATGGTGGAAAAACCGGAGGGACATTATGTCTGTTATTTCGATCAAACAACTGCTTGAAGCCGGTGTTCATTTCGGACACCACACCAGAAGATGGAACCCCAAGATGGCGGAATACATCTTCACCGAGAGAAACGGCATCTACATCATTGACCTGCAGAAGACCGTGAAGAAGTTTGAGGAAGCGTACATGTTTGTGCGTGACCTGTCCGCAAACGGCGGCAACATCCTCTTCGTCGGTACCAAGAAGCAGGCTGCCGACACCATCAAGGAAGAGGCAGAGAGAGCCGGCATGTACTACGTCAACGTGCGTTGGCCCGGCGGCATGCTGACCAACTTCAAGACCATCCGCAAGAGCATCAACCGCCTCAACAGCCTCGAGAAGATGGCTGCCGACGGTACGTTTGACCTGCTCCCCAAGAAGGAAGTCGCCGCACTCCAGAAGGAAATCTTCGACCTGGAGAAGAACTACGGCGGTATCAAGACCATGGAAAAGCTGCCCGATGCGATCTTCATCGTTGACCCCAGAAAGGAAAAGATCGCTGTTCTCGAGGCAAAGAAGCTCGGCATTCCGGTTGTCGCAATCGTGGATACGAACTGCGACCCCGATGATGCAGATTACATCATCCCCGGTAACGACGACGCGATCCGCGCAATCAAACTGATCTCCTCCACCCTGGCAGACGCCGTTATCGAGGGCAGACAGGGCGAGGCTTTTGCTCCCGAAGCCGAGGGCGAGGAAGCAAAGACCGCAGAGACCGCAGAGACCGTCGAGGCATAAGGCTTTAACCCATTTTACAGAATAGGAAAGGAAGCAGAAAAGATGGCTAACATTACCGCAAAGGACGTTGCCGAGCTGAGAAAAAAGACCGGCTGCGGCATGATGGAGTGCAAGAAGGCGCTTGTCGAAGCAGAAGGCAACATGGATGAGGCGATCAAGGTTCTCCGCGAGAGAGGACTTGCCGTCGCCGCAAAGAAGGCTGACAGAATCGCAGCGGACGGTCTGATCGATATTCTGACCGCCGGCGATACCACCGCGATGATCGAGGTCAACACCGAGACCGACTTCGTTGCGAAGAACGAGAACTTCCGCGAGTTTGTCCGCGGTCTGCTCGAGACCATCATCGCACACAAGCCTGCAGATGTGGACGCACTCAAGGCTTGCAAGTACAAGGACACCGACCTGACGGTTGAAGATAAGATGAAGGAAATGATCTTCACCATCGGCGAGAAGCTGGATCTCCGCCGCTTCGTCATCGTAGACGGCACGACCAGCACCTATATCCACGGCGGCGGCGCAATCGGCGTCATCATCAAGTTTGAGGCGGACGATGCTGCGAAGAACAACGCAGGCTTTGCAGAATTTGCAAAGAACATCGCTCTCCAGACCGCTGCATACCCGGTTGAGTACCTCAACCGCGAGGCTGTTCCCGCATCGAGAATTGCCGAGGAGCGTGAGATCATCAAGTCGCAGATCGACAACGATGAGAAAAACGCAAAGAAGCCCGAGCAGATCAAGGAGAAGATGGTCGACGGCAAGATCGGCAAGTTCTACGAGGCAAACTGCCTCCTCGAACAGGCATACGTCAAGGACGACTCCATGAGCGTGCAGAAGTATGTCGACACCACCGCGAAGGAATTCGGCGGTCACATCGCCGTTGTCGGCTTCGTCCGCTATGAGAAGGGCGAAGGCATCCAGAAGCGCGAGGAGAATTTCGCGGATGAAATCTCCAAGATGGTCAACAACTGAGATTAGAACCGTCGTATTTTGGACAGAACGAAAAACAAAAAACGCAAGGCTTGCCTTGCGTTTTTGTTTTTCTTGCGCGCGGATTTTCTTTGCCATATGGAAATACGCCTGCGCCGCACTTCCGCCGCAAATACAACGGTTCGGGGGCAGAGAGCGCAACCTGCAAATTTTCTCTTGAAAAACCGATTTCTGCGTGCTATAATGTGGTCGGATAAACAAAAAGCTGCTGCAAGGCAGCTTTTCAAATACGCTGCGGTTAGCCTGAACTAACTCACTTGAACGGCGGGTTTGATTCCGACTTTACCGCTTCAGGAGGTTTCACAATGCGAATTCTGGTATTCGGCGCAGGCGTGCTCGACTGCAATCTTGCAAACAACCTGTTTCGCGCCGGGAAAGATGTGACCCTGCTTGCACGGGGAAGCTGGGCGGAGGAGATCCGGACAAACGGGCTGCGGATCAAAAACAAGTTTTCGCCCCGTCTGACGGTCAGCCGCGTGCCGGTGGTGACCGCGCTTCTGCCGGAGGATTCGTATGATGTGATTTTTGTTGTCGTCCGCTATACGCAGATCGACGCGATTCTGGACACCCTGCGTGCAAGTCTGCGAAGAACATCGTCTTTGTCGGCAACAATGCGCGTGCAGCGGCGCTTGCCGCGCTGCTTCGATCCGTGGCGGAGCGGGGCGCGTTGCCCAAAATACCCGGTCTGAAACCGTAATGAGCAGGAGGTGGCAGCTTGTTTTGGGATCGCGTTGCGTTTGTGTATGATATTTTCGCAAACGGCATCAACAAAAAGGCAAACCGGGCGCTTTGCGCGGCGGTGGAGAAACTGATCGCCCCCGATGACGAGGTGCTGGAATGTGCCTGCGGCACGGGGCTGCTCACCTCCGTGATCGCGCCCCGGTGCAAAAGCCTCGTCGCTACGGATTTCTCCGCGAAGATGCTGGAGCGGGCGGCGCGGAAATGCAGAAAATACGGCAATGTGCGCTTTGCCCCGGCTGACATCCTACAGCTTGCCTATCCGGACGCGCACTTTGATTTGGTCGTCGCGGCAAACGTGATTCATCTGCTGGACGAGCCGATGCAGGCGCTGCACGAGCTGGATCGCGTGTGCAGACCCGGCGGTCGTCTGATTATCCCTACCTACATGAATCGGACGGACAAGGGCAGAACCAACGGCGTCTCGGACATGATCGGCAAGGCGGGCGCAGATTTCAAGCGGGAGTTTACCCTTGACACGTACCGCCGCTTTTTTGCGGACGCGGGGTATACAGATGCCGACTACATCTTTTGCGACGGCAGGATTCCCTGCGCGGTGGCGGTGCTCGGAAAGCGTGGAACGGTATGAAAGTGACAACATTGCAGGAAGATAGCATCCGGGACATCGGGCATGCCTTCGGCTATTATAGCAAAGGGCGGCAGCAGTCTGAACCAAAGGCTTGACAAGGCGGGAAAGCCGTATATCTATGTCGGCATGGTCTGCGTGCGGGAGCCGTACCAGGGGCAGGGGTATATGCGCAAGGTGTTGACGTCCTGCAGGGCAGTCGGCATCGGACCGACACAGGGGAACACCGCCCAGGTGAATGCGGGAATCGTCCGCTTGACGAAGCCGGCGGGCGCTTCCCGCGTCGGATCGCAGGGGTCGGCAATCAGGTATTCAAAGGTTTCGTTGCCCATTTCCGCGTCGATGTTGATGCCGTATATGCCCATCACCACGGCGCCCTTGCCTGCGGCGAAATGCGCCTGCCAGAACTGCGGCACCTGCGCCTTTGCGTCCTCGTAGCTGAATTGACCGGCATTTGCCAGCACGGTAAACGCCGCCTTTTTTTCGATCTTGTAGTCCATCAGATAGCCTCCTTCAAGTGAAAACTTGATTTTCAGCGGAGCAAAGGATTTGAGCAATGCGCCTTGCCGTACGGTAGTCGGCGTCACGCCGTGAAAACGCGTGAACGCCTTGGTGAAGCTGTCCGGCGAGTCATAGCCGTATCGCAGCGCGATGTCGATGACGCGTGCGTCTGTGGTTGCCAGTGCATTGCCCGCAAGGGCAAGCCTGCGGCAGCGGATGTATTCGCCGACCGTCGTGCCGCAGAGCATGGCAAAGCCGCGCTGAAAATAAAACGGGGATACGCAGACGGCGTTTGCAATGTCGTCTGTTGTCAGCTCCTCCGTGATGTGCGCCTCAATGTACTGCACTGCGTCGCCGATGATCCGCATCCACTCCATGGTCTGTCTCCTTTGCTTGCTGTGTCTCTATTCTACCGCATCCGTCTGCGTCGGTCTCGACTTTTTTTGCCCGATTTTGTCCGGCGGCTTATGATAAAACAAGCGATATGTATCGGATGCTATTGTACGGATTTTTGCGTGACAGGTCAAGCCGTTTTACCTTGCGCTTTTTGCGGAATTCTGTTATACTGGTACAAAAGGGAGGTGCATCTCATGGAGGATCTGCTGGACGGACTGAACGCGGCGCAGCGCGAGGCGGTCACGACGACCGAGGGCTTTGTCCGCGTGATTGCGGGCGCCGGCTCGGGCAAGACCCGTGCGCTCACCCGCCGCTTTGCCTATCTTGTAAATGAGCTCGGCATTCTGCCCGGACACATTCTCTGCGTCACCTTCACCAATAAGTCGGCGGGCGAGATGCGGCAGCGCATCCGCGCGCTGATCGGGGACAGCGACACCGGGTATATCAACACGTTCCACGGCTTCTGCGTGTCGGTTTTGCAGGAGGACAGCCATGCGGTCGGCTATCCGAAGAGCTTTCTCGTGCTGGACAATTCGGACATTGATGCGATGCTCGGCATCATCTACGAGGAGCGCGGGCTGACCCTGCGGGATATGACCTTCGGCGACGCGCGGGACATGATCGAGATCCGCAAGCTGTTCAAGGACCCCGACTATTACCTCGACGTGATCGAAAAGACGCCGGACGAGCTGCGCGCGCGTTATGAGGCGGCGGCGACCGCATCGGACATCATTTTCTACGGCTATCTTTATCAGGCGCGCAAATGCTTCGGCGTGGACTACAACGACCTCATCAAGTTTTCGCTGTACCTGTTCCGCACGCATGCCGATATCTGCCGCAAGTGGCAGGAGCGGCTGGAATACATCATGATTGATGAGTTTCAGGACATTGACGCCCTGCAATATGAGCTGATGGAGGTGCTGTGCGGCTATCACAAGAACCTTTTCATCGTCGGCGACCCCGACCAGACCATTTACACCTGGCGCGGCGCGAATGTGAAGTACCTCACCGAGTTTGACCGCGTATTTCCGCAGGTGCACACGGTCATGATGATGCAGAACTATCGTTCCACGCCCGAGATCCTCGCAGCGGCGAACGCGCTGATCGCGAAGAATCACTTCCGCATCGAGAAGACGCTCGTGCCCATGCTGCCCTGCGGTGCGCCCGTGCTCTGTCACTTTGCCGTGTCGCAGACGGCGGAGGCGGAGTGGATCGCGGGCGAGATGCGGAAGCTCTGCGAGGCGGGCGTCCCCTATCGGGACATGACCGTGCTCTACCGCGCGCACTATGTCAGCCGCGCGGTGGAGGAGGTGCTGCTCGCTGCGAAGATTCCGTATACGATCTACAGCGGCGTGCAGTTTTTCGACCGCGCCGAGATCAAGGACGCGCTGTCCTATCTGCGCATGGTCGTCTACCGCGATGATCTCTCCTTCCGCCGCATCGCCAACACACCGCGGCGCAACCTCGGCAAGAGCCGCATGGCGCGGCTTGAAGCCTATGCGGCGGAGAAACAATGCTCACTTTACACGGCGCTCTGCGACAACATCGATACGCCCGAGTTCAAGACGACGAAAGGACGGCAGTTTATTGCCCTGGTCGAGTCCTTTGCCGCAGGGCAGGCGGAACGCCCGATCTCCGAGGTGCTCTCCGAGCTGCTCGATCGCAGCGGCTATGAGACCATGCTGCGCACCGAAGGCAGCCAGGAGCGGCTGGACAACCTTGCCGAGCTGAAACAGTCGATCTACGAGTACGAGACCACCTGCGGCGAGGAAAGCACGCTGGAAGCCTATCTTGCCCGCGTGGCGCTCATGACCAACACCGACACCGCCGAGCGCGGCGACCGTGTCAAGCTGATGACGGTGCACGCCGCAAAGGGGCTGGAGTTCCCCTATGTGTTCCTCTGCGGCATGAACGAGGGCGTCTTCCCCTCGCGCAAGGTACGCACACTGCCCGGTATGGAGGAGGAGCGCCGCCTTGCCTTCGTCGCGCTCACCCGCGCCGAGCGCGGGCTGTACCTTTCGGAGGCGGACGGGTGGAACTTTGACGGCAGCACGCGCTATCCCTCGCGCTTTTTGCTTGACATCGGCAGCGATGTGCTGACCTACACCAAGGAACCGCGCGCGGGACTGATCCGCGAGACCGAACGCGCCGTTGCCGCAAGCCTTGCACGGCTTTCGCCGCAGGAGCAGGCTGCGGCATTTGCCGTCGGTGACCGGGTGCGGCACGCGGTGTTCGGCGACGGCACGGTGCTTGCGGCGGACAGCGATGAGAAGTGCTACACCATTCGCTTTGACGGCATGGAGACGCCGCGCGTCATCGCCTTCCGCGTGCGGCTTGTGCGCGCGGATGCGGATTGACTGCTTTGTGCAAAAAAATAGATGCATATTTTACACAAACAGGTCGCAATTTTGTATTTACGGGTCCGGGATATTCCTGTATAATAGGCATAAACCGACTTTGTATTTTTGACCTTCAAAGGAGAATATGAAACATGATTCCACGCCCCGAATACCCGCGCCCGCAGTTTGCGCGCAAGGATTGGATCAACCTGAACGGCGAGTGGCAGTTTGAGATCGATGCCGGCAGAAGCGGCAAGGAGCGCAAGCTCTATGAAGCCGAGAAGCTCTCCGATGTCATCAACGTCCCGTTCTGCCCCGAGAGCCGCCTTTCCGGGCTTTCGCATACCGACTTCATGGAGTGCGTGTGGTATATGCGCACCGTGGAGCTGCCCGCCGACTGGACGGCTGCCGGGCGCCGCACGATCCTCAACATCGGCGCCTGCGACTACGAGACCGAGGTCTTCGTCAACGGCAAATATATCGACCGCCACATCGGCGGCTATGTGTCCTTCGCGATGGACATCACGTCTGCGCTGACGGCGGGGGCAAACAAGATCGTCATCTGTGCCACCGACCTTTTGCGCAGTCAGAACCAGCCGGGCGGCAAGCAGTGCCGCAAGTTCCATTCGATCGGCTGCTCCTACACCCGCACCACCGGCATCTGGCAGACCGTATGGCTGGAGAACATGCCGGACGCCTACATCCGCCGCATCAAGTGCCGCCCCTCCGTGGAGAACCGGAGCGTCTTTGTCGAGGCGGTTTGTGAGAACGCGGATGGCAGGACCCTGCGCGCTGCGGCAAAATTCGGCGGCAAGGTCGTCGGCACTGCCGAAACGCGCGTCAGCGGCAAGAGCGCGACGCTCGAGGTGAAGCTCGACGAGCTGCATCTCTGGAACGTCGGCGACGGCAAGCTCTATGATCTCGACTTTGAACTTGAAGGCGGCGATTTTGTGCATTCCTATTTCGGCATGCGCAAGGTCGAGTGGAAGAACAACCGCACCTATATCAACGGCAAGGTGGTCTATCAGCGTCTGATCCTCGACCAGGGCTTCTATCCGGACGGCATTTACACCGCGCCCACCGAGGACGAACTGATCGCGGACATCAAACGCTCGATGGACATGGGCTTCAACGGTGCGCGTCTGCATCAGAAGGTTTTCGAGCCGCTGTTTCTCTACCACTGCGACCGCCTCGGCTACATCGTGTGGGGCGAGCATGCCAACTGGGGGCTGAACATCGCGCGCCCCGAGGCATGGCGCGGCTTCCTGCCCGAGTGGCGCGAGGTGCTGGAGCGCGATTACAATCACCCTGCCATCATCGGCTGGTGCCCGCTCAATGAGACGCAGAAGGATCAGGACCGCGATCTCATCCGCGAGCTTGCGGACATGACCCGCTCCTTTGACCCCGACCGCATCTACATCGACGCCTCCGGCTGGACGCATCAGGATGCCGTGTCCGACATCTTCGATGTGCATGACTACGATCAGAATCCCGAGACCTTCCGCGCCCGTTATCTGCCGCTGGAGCAGGGCGAGACGATCACGGTCTTCAACCTCGGCAAGCATGTCGGAAGACCCCCGTTTGTCAGCGAGTTCGGCGGTATCTGGTGGAATCCCGCGCATCCCGAGGGCGGCTGGGGCTACGGCAACCGTCCGCAGAGCGAGGAAGAGTTCATTGCACGCTACCGCGGTCTGGTCACGGCGCTGCTCGAGAACCGCGCCATCAGCGCGTTCTGCTATACGCAGCTGACCGACGTGGAGCAGGAGGTCAACGGGCTTTACACCTACGACCGCCATCCCAAGTTCCCGCCCGAGGTAATTCGTGCGATCAATACACAGGTCGCCGCTGTCGAAAAGGAACAGTAACTTTGTATAACAAAAAGCGACTTCCCGACGGGAAGTCGCTTTTTTATGTGTCAGAGCTTTTGGATTTCTTCGATCAGGCGGGGGATGATCTCGTCCTCGCCGAGCTTGCCGACGATCTCGCCGCGGCGGATGAGCACCGCCTCGCCTTTGCCGCCCGCAATGCCGATGTCCGCCTCGCGCGCCTCGCCAGGACCGTTGACCACGCAGCCCATCAGGGCAACCGTGATCGGCTTATCCAGGATGCCCGCCGCGGCTGCCGCCTCCTCAAAGGCGTGCGAAAGCGCGATCAGGTCGATTTTTGTTCTGCCGCAGGTGGGGCAGGAAACGATGTTCAGCCGCTTTTTCGTATCAAAGCCGAGGGCAAACAGGATGTCGTGCGCGGCGGCGACTTCCTCCACCGGGTTTTCGGTGAGCGAAACGCGCACCGTGTCGCCGATGCCGCGGAGCAGGGTGCCGCCGATGCCGACCGCGCCCTTGATCAGCCCCATTCTGCCGCCGCCCGCCTCGGTCACGCCGATGTGCAGCGGATAATCGGTCTTTTCGGCAAGGATGGCGTTTGCCGCCGCCATGGCGGCGACGTCCGAGGACTTGACCGAGAGCACAATGTCGTCAAAATCAAAGCGTTCGAGCAGCGAGGCGTGGTAGAGCGCGCTCTCGGCGAGCGCTTCCGCAGTCGGCGCGCCGTATTTTGCGAGAATTTCTTTCTCCAGCGAGCCGCCGTTGACGCCGATGCGGATCGGCACATGATGTGTGCGGCAGGCATCGGCAACCGCCTTCACGCGGTTTTCATCGCCGATGTTGCCGGGGTTGATGCGGATCTTGTCAACGCCCGCGTCCACGCAGGCAAGCGCCACGCGATAGTCAAAGTGAATGTCTGCGACGAGCGGCACAGTGATGCCCGCCTCCTTGACGGCGGCAAAGGTCTTCGCCGCCTCGACGGTGGGTGCGGTGATGCGCACGATGTCACAGCCCGCGTCGGCGAGCGCGCGCACCTGCGCGGTCGTCGCCGCGATGTCGAGCGTGTCGGTATTGGTCATCGACTGCACGGCGATCGGATTTTGCCCGCCGATCGTCACGCCGCCGATGCGGATCTCGCGCGCCGCGCGGCGGATTGCATTGTATTTTTCCAGCATCAGAAGCCGCCTCCGAACAATTTTGCAATATCCTTGAAGGTCACCAGCACCATCAGCCCGAGCAGAAGCACGATGCCGACGAAGTGCACCGCCGCCTCGTACTTGGCGGGCACTTTTTTCCGGAAGATCATTTCAAAGAGGATGAACACCAGTCTGCCGCCGTCCAGCGCCGGCAGGGGCAGGAGATTGACCACGCCGAGGTTCATCGAGAGTACGCAGAGCAGATAGGCAAACGAGCCGCCGCCGCTCTTGGCGGCGTCGCCGAGCGCCACGGTCACGCCGACGGGTCCCGAGACCGCGTCCATGCTGACCCTGCCGAAGATCATGTCGATCAGCGAATCCCAGATCATCTTGACCGTGGAAAAGCTGCGGACAAAGGTGTGCTTTAAGAGGTTGCCGACATTTTTCGCCTCGGCATACGGCACAAAATCCACCGCGCCGAACAGCATGCCGGACGAGGTCTGCGTGGGGAAGGTCACGTCGTGCAGCACGAGCTTCTGCCCATCGCGGATGACCTCCACGTCGATGGGTTCATACCCCGCGTGCATGATCTCGTAGGCGACATCGTAGTAGACGCGCGTGCGCGTGCCGTCCACACGGACGATGCGGTCGCCGACCGCAAGCTCTGCCGAGCTTGTCGCGCCGTCGCGGAACTGCGCCACGACGTTGGATGCCAGCGCTTCCTGCGACAGCACGATCCCGAACATCAGCACAAAGGCAAGCAGGACGTTCATAAGCCCGCCTGCCGCCACGATGAGGAACTTCTGCCACGGGCGTTTCTCGGCAAAGGAATCCGCGCCGTCCGCCTCCTCGTCCTCGCCCTTCATGCTGACAAAGCCGCCGAAAGGCAGGGCGCGCAGATTGAACGCCGTGCCGCGCTTATCGGTGACGCCGCACAGGCGCGGACCCATGCCGATGGAAAACTCCTCAATCTTGACGCCGCAGGCGCGCGCCGTGAGGAAATGCCCCAGCTCGTGGAGCAGGATCATCAGTCCGAACGCGAAAACCGCGATCAGAATATACAGAATGGTGGTCATTGAACTCCTTTTGCGGCGAGAACGCGCGCCCGCGCGTCTCTGTCCGCGGAAAATACATCTTCAACCGTAAAATCGGGTTTGTTTGTAAAGCCGTCCATCGCGGCGGCGACCCGCTCTGCAATCTCACAGAATCGAATCTTTCCGTCGAGGAACAGCGAGACTGCCGCCTCATTGGCGGCGCTGAGCACGGCGGGCATCAGTCCGCCCTCGCCGATCGCGCGATAGGCAAGCGCCAGCAGCGGGAAGGTCTCGGTGTCGGGATGCCTAAAGGTGAGCGTGCCGACCGAGAAGAGGTCGAGCGGTTCAATGACTGCAGGCAGACGCGCAGGGTAAGTCAGCGCATACTGCACGCACTCCCGCATGTCGGGATGGCTCAGCTCGGCGATGACGGCGTTATCAATATATTCCACAGCGCTGTGGATTATACTCTCGCGGTGTACGACGACCGTGACCTGCGCAGGGCTGACGCCGAAAAGGCGTACCGCCTCGATGACTTCAAGTCCCTTGTTCATCAGGGACGCACTGTCCACCGTGATCTTCGCGCCCATCTTCCAGGTCGGGTGCTTCAGCGCGTCGGCAAGCGTCACATCGGCAAGCTGTTCTTTTGTATAGCCGAAGAACGGACCGCCCGACGCGGTGAGCAGCAGACGCTTGACCTCGCCGTGCGTGCCGCAGTGCAGGCACTGGAAGATCGCGCTGTGCTCGCTGTCCACGGGGATCAGCTCGGCGCCGCCCGCTTTCACCGCCGCGTCCACGAGATTGCCCGCAGCGACGATCGACTCCTTGTTTGCCGTGGCGATGCGCATGCCGCGCGATGCGGCGGCAAGCGTCGGCGCAAGTCCGGCAAGCCCGAGGATCGAGTTGACCGCCGTTTTCGCGTCGGTCTCGTCGATCACGCGGAGGATGCCGTCCGCCCCGGCGTAGACCTTCGTGCGCATATCGCGCACGCGCGCGGCAAGATCACGCGCCGCGTCGGCATCCGCCATGGCGCAGACGCGCGGATTGAAGCGGCGGATCTGCTTTTCCAGCTCCGCTGTGTTTTTGCCGCCGGTGAGCGCGTCCACGCGCACGCCGAAGCGATGGCAGACGTCGAGCGCCTGTCTGCCGACCGAGCCGGTGGAGCCGAGCACCGCGACCGGCGGAATCGTGTATTCTTCGTTCATGAAATGCCTCGTTTGCTTAACGGAAAATTGCAAAAATCTGCGGATCGGACAGCAGGATGTACATGATGGGGGCAATCGCGATCACGCTGTCAAAACGGTCGAGTACGCCGCCGTGCCCGGGAAACAGCTTGCCGTAGTCCTTGATGCCGCTGTTCCGCTTGAAGTAGGAGGCAATCAGGTCGCCGAGCTGCGAAATAACCGAGAGGAGCGCGCCGCAGACAAAGAGCGACAGCACATGCGGACGCGCGACCTTGTAGAGGTTGGCGTACAGCACGCCGCAGCCGACAAAGAGCGCCGCTGCAAGCAGGGTGCCGCCGATCGCGCCCTCGACCGTCTTTTTGGGACTGACGGCGGGGATCAGCTTGTGCTTGCCGAAAAAGTAGCCGGAGAAATAGGCAAAGATGTCCGTGCCGAACGCCGTGACGACGATCATGATGAGCAGGAACAGCCCGTGTTCAAGGTCGCGCGCGGCGAGCAGGCAGGCAAAGCCGCTCGAAATGTACAGCGTGCCGACCACTGCCTTGGCAACCTTTGAAAAATCGGACTTTTCACTCGTGAGCATCGCGTGCGCCAGCATGTAGAACGTGTATACATAGGCAACGCCGAAGAAGAACATCCAGTGCCCGTTCAGATACCGCGCCATCAGCGGCGCGGCGGCAGCCATGAGGTAGCTCGGGATTGCAAAGCCCAAGGCTTTCTCGATGCCGATGCAGCGCAGGTATTCAAACACGCCGATCAGCGCCAGCAGCACGATCGCCGCCGAGAGCACAGGCGTGTCCGACCAGATGAGCAGCGGAATGGCAACGGCGACCATGCAGGCGCCGGTGATGATTCTTGTCTTCATATCATACCCCTCCGTAGCGGCGTTTCCGCTTGTAAAAATCCGCGACAATGCGGTCGATCTCATGCGGCGTCAGATCCGGCCAGAGCGTGTCCGTGAAGTACAGCTCGGCATACGCCGCCTGCCAGAGGAGAAAGTTTGACAGGCGGATGTCGCCGCCCGTGCGCACGATCAGATCCGGGTCGGGGCAGTGCGCCGTGTAGATCGCACCCGAGATGTCGTCCTCGGTCACATGCGTCTTTCCCGCCGCGATCAGCGTGTTTGCGGCATGCGCGATCTCGGCGCGTCCGCCGTAGTTCAGCGCAATGTTGAGCAGCAGATCCTTGTCGCGCGAGATGCGCTCGACGTTTTCGATCTTCGCCTGCAACTCCGGCGGGAAGATGGACATGTCGCCGAGAAAAACAAGATGGATGTTGTTCTCGTCCATCGAAGCGACCGCGTCGTCAATATAGTCCGACAGCAGACCGAGGATAGCATCCACCTCATGCTTGGGGCGCTTCCAGTTCTCGGTGGAGAACGCATAGACCGTGATCATTTTCACGCCGATGTCGCCACAGTAGCGGATGATCTTCTTGAAGGTCTTCGCGCCGTTCACATGCCCGTACTCGCGCGGCATGGAGCGCTTTTTCGCCCATCTGCCGTTGCCGTCCATGATGAACGCGATATGCGTGAGCCGCTCATCCACTTTCGTGTGCGCTTTGGCGGGCTTGTCTTTGCCGAATAAAAGCATCGTCTGTCCTCGCTTTATCAAAAATGCCATAAACTACAAAAAGGGCTGCCGGATTCAGATACAGATTCGCCGAACATCCGTCCGTGAGGCGTATATACATACGTCGAGGACGGATTTCGGCGAAAGAAATCGAAAAATAAACAGAATGGAAAACCGCGCAGCGGTTTCACCGAAAACAGGCAAGCTGCGCGATGCAGTCACTCCTGTTCCCCCTTTTCGATTTCGCTCTGCGCTGAATAGGGCAGTCCGGCTTAAATTGCCATAATCTCTTTGTCTTTTTCTGCGGAAATTACGTCAACCTCTTTGATAAACTTGTCGGTGAGATCCTGCACCAGCTTGTCGCTTGCCTTGACCTCATCCTCGGTCATGTCGCCGTCCTTCTTCATCGCCTTGGTCTTGTCGTTTGCCTCGCGGCGGACGTTGCGGATGGCAACCTTCGCTTCCTCGCAGAGCTTTGCAACCTGCTTGGTCAGCTCTTTTCTGCGCTCCTCGGTCGGCTGCGGGAAGGCAAGGCGGATGACCTTACCGTCGTTTTGCGGCGTCAGCCCGATGTCGGAGGCGAGGATCGCCTTCTCGATGTTCTTCAGCGTCGATGCGTCCCAGGGGGAGATCACCAGCGTGCGGGGATCGGGCACCTGAATGGCAGCCATCTGCGTGATCGGCGTGGGTGTGCCGTAATAGTCAACCGTGACGCGTGCGAGCACCTCAGGGTTTGCCTTGCCGGCACGAACCGTGTTGAGGTTCTGGTGCAGCGATTCGATCGACTTTTTCATCTTGTGTTCAAATTCTTTGGTATCAAGTTTCATTGCGGTAAATCCTTTCTGAATATTTATTTTACGATCGTACCGATCTCTTCGCCCGTGACGGCACGATAGATGTTCTCGGGGTTGTCCAGACCGAAGACCAGGATCGGAATGTGGTTGTCCATGCAGAAGGAGGTCGCCGTGGAGTCCATGGCGGCAAGTCCGCGGGACAGGATCTCCTGGTATGTAATCGCGTCGATCTTGGTTGCCGTTTTGTCCACGCGCGGGTCCGCGGTGTACACGCCGTCGATGTTCTTGGCGAGCAGCACGACGTCCGCATTGATTTCAGCCGCACGCAGCACGGCGGCGGTGTCGGTCGAGAAATACGGCGAACCGAGCCCGCAGCCGAAGATCACGACGCGACCCTTTTCCAGATGGCGGACGGCACGCGCACGGATGTACGGCTCTGCCATGGCGCGCATTTCGATGGCAGTCATCACGCGGGTGGTGATGCCGGCGCGCTCGAAGGCGTCCTGCAGCGCCAGCGCGTTGATCGCGGTGGCAAGCATGCCCATGTGGTCGGCGCGCACGCGATCCATGTTCACGCCCTGTCTGCCGCGCCAGATGTTGCCCGCGCCGACGATGACGCCGACCTCGACGCCTGCCTCGACGCATTTTTTGATGACTTTTGCAATTTCGTCAATGAACGCATGGTTGTAAATTCCCTCTGCGTCGCGCGCCAGTGCCTCGCCCGAGAGTTTGAGCAGAACGCGCTTATATTTGATTTCTGCCATGACCGATATCCTTTCCGATGGATCAACATTTTTATCATATCTATTTTATACGATATGCGGCGATTTGTAAACCTTTTTTTGCAGATATGAAGAAAAACCTTGCGGGAGAGCAGCGCGGGAGCGACGGGAGCAAGCCGCCGCCCTACAAAGTGGGTGCGTTTCTCAGGCTTCCCCCAAGAGGGAAGGCTTTGCGTTACACAAGGGAGGCTTAATTACAATCAAAAGAACGTATACTGGTTCGTCTCGCTGAGGTTTTTCAGTGCGCCGCTCTGGGAAAGAATTTCGATGACGCTCTTGTTCAGCTTGGCGCGCTCGCGCAGCTCCTCGATCGAGAAAAACTCGCCGTCGGCGCGCGCCTCGACAATCTTCTGCGCCGCGCCCTCGCCGAGTCCGCCGAGCGCCGCGAAGGGCAGGCGGATCTTTCCGTTCTCGGGCAGGAACGCCGTGGCGTCCGACTTGTAGAGATCAACGGGCAGGAACACCACGCCGCGCGCAAGCGCTTCCCGCGCAAGCGACAGCGCCGTGACGGTTTCTGCCTCCTTCTGCGTGGCGTCCGGCTTCTTGGACAGCTCCTCGATCGTGGCGCTGACCGCGCCTCTGCCGCGCATCACAATATCGCCGTCAAAGCCGCCGGGCGCGACCGTGAAGTACGCCGCGTAGAATTCCATCGGATAGTAGATCTTGTACCACGCAAGGCGGATCGCACTCATGACATATGCCGCAGCGTGCGCCTTCGGGAACATGTATTTGATCTTTTTGCAGGAGGCGATGTACCACTCGGGCACATCGTGCTTCAGCATCTCTTCCTCCCACTCGGGCTTGACACCCTTGCCTTTGCGGACGGCTTCCATGATGTCAAACGAGAGTTTATTTTCCAGCCCGTGGCGGATGAGATAGAGCATGATGCCGTCGCGTGTACCCACGACCTCGGAGATCGTGCAGGTTCCCGCCTTGATGAGGTCCTGTGCGTTGCCGAGCCACACGTCGGTGCCGTGCGTCAGACCCGAGATCTGCAAAAGGTCGGCAAAGGTCTTCGGCTTTGCGTCCTCGAGAACGCCCTGGATGAAGCGCGTGCCCATCTCGGGCAGCCCGAGCGTGCCGAGGTTGCAGCCGATGTCGTCCGGCGTGACGCCGAGCGGCGCACAGCTTTCAAACAGCTCGTAGGCGGCGCGGTCGTTCATCTTCACGTCCATGACACTCGTGTGCGTATAGCGCTCGAGCATCTTGTACTTGGTCGGCATATCGTGCCCCAGCTCGTCCAGCTTCAGAATGGTATCGTGCAGATACGAGAACTGAAAGTGCGTGGTGACGATGTTGGAGTTGGGGTCGTCTGCCGGATGCTGTACCGGCGAGAAGTCGTAGATGCTGTATTCCTTCGGCACAACGATGATGCCGCCGGGGTGCTGTCCCGTGGTGCGCTTGACGCCGACGCAGCCTGCGATCAGACGGTCGATGTCCGCACGGCAAAGTGAGATGCCTTTTTCCTCGAGGTACTTCGAGACGAAGCCGAACGCCGTTTTGGACGCCAGCGTGCCGATCGTACCCGCACGGAAGACGTTTTCGCTGCCGAACAGTTCCTCGGTATATTTATGCACCTTACCCTGCACGTCGCCCGAGAAGTTGAGGTCGATATCCGGCGACTTGTCGCCGAAGAAGCCGAGGAAGGTCTCAAACGGAATGTCGTGCCCGTCGCCGCGCAGCGGACCGCCGCAGACCGGGCAGGTCTTGTCCGGCAGGTCAAAGCCCGAGCCGACCGAGCCGTCGGTGAAGAACTCACTGTATTTGCATTTCGGGCAGACGTAGTGCGGCGGCAGCGGGTTGACCTCGGAGATGCCCGCCATCGACGCGACAAAAGACGAGCCGACCGAGCCGCGTGAGCCGACGAGGTAGCCCTGGCTCTCGCTGTAGGCAACCAGCTTCTGCGCGATGATGTAGAGCACGGCAAAGCCGTGCTTGATAATGGAGTCCAGCTCCTTTTCCAGACGCGCGGATACGATCTCGGGCAGATCGTCGCCGTAGAGCGCGCGGGCGTGCTCCCAGCACATCCGCTGCAGGTCTTCCTCCGCGCCCTCCATGTTCGGCGTGTAGGTGCCCTTCGGGATCGGGCGGATCTCCTCGATCATGTCATTGATCCGGTTTGTGTTTTCGACGACTACCTCGTAGGCGGTCTCTTCGCCGAGGTAGGAGAATTCCTCAAGCATCTCGTCGGTGGTGCGCAGGTAAAGCCCGACGTCCTTGTCTGCGTCCGAAAACTTCATGCCGGAGAGCAGGATCTTGCGATAGATCTCATCCTCTTTGTTCATGAAGTGCGCGTCGCAGGTGGCAACGACCGGCTTGCCGAGCTTTTTGCCCAGCGCGACGATCTTACGGTTGAGGTCGCGCAGCCCCTCGTCGTCCGCCACCTTGCCTTCCGCAATCAGGAAGCGGTTGTTGCAGATCGGCTGGATCTCGAGGTAGTCATAAAACGAGGCGATGCGCTCGATCTCGTCCTGCGACTGCCCGTCCAGCACGGCGCGGAACAGCTCGCCCGCCTCGCAGGCGGAGCCGATGATCAGCCCGTCGCGGTACTGCTCCAGCACGGTCTTCGGGATGCGGGGATTGCGGCGGTAGTATTGCAGATAGCTCATCGAGATGAGGCGGTACAGGTTTTTCAGCCCGACGAGGTTTTTGACCAGAATAATCTGATGGTAGGTGCGCAGATTCAGCGGGTCGGCATTCGACTTCATGACCTCGTTGATGCGCCCGAGGTCGGAAATGCCCTCGTTCATCAGCTGCTCGGACATCTTAAAGTAGATCATTGCCAGCATCTCCGCGTCGTCGCAGGCGCGGTGATGGTTGAAGTCGCCGAGTCCGTAATGCTCGGCAAGGATGTCCAGCTTGTGCTTCTTCAGCGTGGGGTTGGCAAAGCGGGAAAGTGCCACCGTGTCGAGATAGGGATTGGTGAAGGGAATCTTCAGCTTTTCGGCGGCGGCACGGATGAAGCTCGTATCGAAGTTTGCGTTGTGCGCGATCAGCATGCGGTCGCCTGCAAATTCGAGAAAGGCGGGGATCGCCGTGTCGATCTTCGGCGCGTCCGCCACCATCTCGTCGGTGATGCCGGTCAGCTCCGTGATCTTTTCGGGGATGGGCATCTCGGGGTTGACGAAGGTGTTGAAGCGGTCCAGCACCTTGCCCTCACGGATGCGCACCGCGCCGATCTCGGTGATGCCGCAGTTCGACACCGAGAGACCGGTGGTCTCAATATCGAAGACGATAAACTCGCTGTCCAGCCGCTTGTCGCATTTGCCGTAGAGCGCGCGGGCGGTGTCGTCCACAAAATAGGCTTCCATGCCGTAGATGACCTTCACGCCGCCCTGCTTTTCGGCTGCGAGCATCATCTCGGGGAAGGACTGCACGTTCCCGTGGTCGGTGATGGCGATGGCGGGATGTCCCCAGCGCTTTGCCGTGGCAATGGCGTCGGCGGGGTCGATGATGGCGTCCATCTGCGACATGACGCTGTGCATGTGCAGCTCCACGCGCTTTTTCTCGGCTTTGTCGGCGCGCAGCACGGCTTTGATCTCCATGATGTGCTGCGGGCGCATGATGTTCTCGCCGAGGAAGTCGTCGCCGCGCACACGCCCGTAGACGGCGTAGCACTTGCCGGTCTTCATGTCGCCGACAAAGCCCGCCTCCTCCTTCGGAAAGGCGGCGCGCAGATAAATCGAGGAATCGCCGTCCGTGATGCCGATGGTGACATTGGTCTTGTCGCCGCGGCGGGTATCCTTGGTCTCGATGGAGTAGACCTTGCCCATGACGATGAAGCTGCCGGTGCGGGACTGCAATTCGCGGATCGCCGTCGGCGTGTTGAAGGTGAACTCATCGCCGAGGATCTGCTTCGGCTCGCTTGTGTCAAAGGTCATGCAGCCGCTGGTGAACAGACTGTCACCCAGCTGGGATGCACCGTGCTCTTCTTTTGAAATGGTGGCAACGACCGGACCGCGCGGCGCTTTTTCCTCGGCGGCGGACGCCTTGTGCGGCATGGTGCGCTCGGCGGCGAGGGCGCGGCGGACATCATCGTCCATGCGGCGCAGCTCGTCGTCAAAGATCTGCCGCCGCATGCTCTGCACATCGGCGGTATCGCCCTCTTTGATCTCGACTTTGTAGTCCAGTCCGAACTCGCTCCTGATGATCCCGGCGATGACATCCGCCGTGTGCGCCGCGTCGAGAATGCCGATGCCGCCCATGCCGAACGGAATGCCGATCTCGATCTTTCCGTCGCCGACGCGGACATCCGCATAGCCGAAAAAGCCCTTGGAGACCGTGCCGACGCGCTCGGTCTCGAGAAGGACTGCGGGAATGTATGCTTTGTCAAACAGCTCTGCCGGATAATGCGGCAGAATGCGCATCGAATTCAGCCGGTAGGCTGCGGCGATGCCGCCTTCGATGGCGTACAGTTCCTTTTTGTCGACAAGCGCGGGAAAATCGGCGCGGATCTCCGCCATGCGCATTGCTTTGTCGGCGCGCAGCGAAATGTTTGCCGCCGTGTCGAGCAGGGCGCGCTCCCGCGCCGAGGGCGTGTATTTCTCGAAAATCTCCAGGATCGTTTTTGCCATTGTCCTACCGCTTACTTAATAAAATTGATGGCGCCGTGCAGGTTGCGGATGCGTACCGCGCCCTCCGTGCGCTTGTATTCGCCGTCCAGCGACCATGCGGTCGGCTCGGCAGGGGTCACCACAAGCTCGGACGCCTTGAAAAATTCAAAGCGATCGTTGTCAAAGCGACTGCTTGTGAGCGAATTGATAATCACGCTGAGATCGCCGATCATCTTCGGCATCTTGATCAGCAGCACTTCAAACATGCCGTCGTTTAAGGAGACCAGCTCATCCTTCAGTTTAACGATGCCGCCGAACGAGGTGGAATTGGCAATGGCGCCGAACACATATTCGCCCGAAAGCTCCCGACCATCTGCAACGAGCTTCACATGATAGGGCTTGATGCTGCCGAGGTCCTTGATGCCCTCAAAGACATAGGCGGCGTGACCGAACACATTCTTCACATCCTGGGGCGCGTTGTAGGACGCCGCGGTAAACGCGCCGAAGGAAGCGACATAAGTAAAATAGCTGTCATCAAATTTACCGACATCCAGCGGCAGCGGCATGCTGTCTGCAATGGCGTGCGCCGCCTTTTTGATGTCGGCGGGAATGCCCATGCTGGAGGCAAAATCGTTGGTGCTGCCGCAGGGAATATAGCTGAGCGGGATGGTCACGCCCGCATCCAGCATGCCGCTGATGGTCTTATTGAGCGTGCCGTCGCCGCCGCAGCAGACAATGCGGTCAAAGTCGCCGCCGCGGGCAGCAAATTCCGCCGCGTCGCCGCGTCTGCCGGTCACCATGACGGTGGTGGCAAAGCCGCCCGCCGAGAAGATGGAGATCACGTCGAGCAGAAGCGGGCGCAGCCGCTTGGTTCCCGCCACGGGATTGACGATCATCAATAACTTTTTTTCCATGTCACAACCTCCGAAAAGTCCGGGTACAGTGTTTACATTATAGCATAGTTTTTCCGGCGCGGCAACGCCTTCGCGAAAAATCAGAGCGTCGTTGCACTGTCTTCGTCGAGCAGCAGGGCAACCTGCGTGATGAACTTGTCCGGGTCACGGTGCTGCGCCGGTCCCTCGATGTAGATGTGCCGGCAGATGTCGAGTGTCGGCAGCTGCATTTTTGCGGCGGCATCGCGCAGCCGCGCGTGCATGGCAGGCAGCTCCGCATAGTCGCCGTGCAGCGTGCAGAGCAGCGCCGGCTGCGCCGGCAGGAAGCGCACATGCTCGCCTGTGCTGCCGGACGGAACGGCGATACAGTAGGTGGAGAGGGAGGGGTCATGCAGCGGGAACTCGGTGAAAAACATGCGCCTGCCCGTGTCCGAGCCGTACTGCCGCATGGCGGCGGGGATCACATCGCGCAGCTGTGCCATGCGCGCCTCGACCGTGCCCGCGCGCAGGGTGCGCGCATAGACCGTCACGTCGGGCAGGATGACGCGCCTTGGGGCGTCGTCCGTGTCGACAAGGCGGACGCGCAGTTTCTCAATGCTGAGGTTCAGCTCGTCGCGCATGGCTTCCAGCCGCGCGATCAGCGGCACAAGGTCGGTCTCGTCCGCAAAATACGCGCGGATCTCGTCAAGCGACAGCCCGAGCTTCTGAAAGATGCGGATTGAGCGGATGCGGGTCAGCGTATCGGTGGTGTAATAGCGGTTGCCCGCGATGCCTTCCTTGACATCCGGCGCGATCAGCCCGCGATCCTCATAGTTTAAGATCATGCGGCGGGTCAGCCCGAGCGCCCCGGCGACCTCCCCGATGGATAACAGCTGTGCTTTCGGAAAATCCATGTTCATTTTTTCACAAAACCCCTTGCATCGTACATTGATGTACGGTATATGATACAGTATAGCAGATTCCGGCTGCGGCTGCAAGTGGAAATTTCACTGCCGTGCGGCGGAACCGCAAACTATTTTTTCCAAGGAGACAGAATCATGAAGAAACTGATGACCGTACTGCTCGCGGCAGCCCTTGTGCTGACCGCCGTATTTGCTTTCACCGCCTGCGGTGATGCGGAGGATGCACCCGGTACGGCAAACGCCGGGAGCACGTCCGCAGCAGAAGACAAGACCCCCGCAGGTACTGCGGAAACGCTGGAAGACGGCTCGGTCTTCCCGGCTGCCCTTTCGAGCGCGGCTGCATATCCCATCCCCGACCTGACCTACACCACCTGGACGCTTTCGGGCGGCATGGCAGACGGCAAGGAGATGGAGGAAGCGGATCTGGAAAAGCTGCTGGCAACCGTCGGCGGCACGCTGGAATTCTCGTTCTATGAGAACGGCGAAGTCGATCTCGATCGCGCCGACGGAACCTATGCCGGGACCTACGCCCCCCTGCTGGACGGCTACGCGCTCGACATCGTTTTCAGCGATCTCAATTCCGCTTACTATGCCGTCATGACCGATGTCGAAGGTACGGCGGTGATCATCATCTCGCCCAAGTCCGATTCTGAGATTGCGCTCTACCTGACGCAGATCGAAGTCGGCTGATCGCGGCGGACGCATTACATAAGAGCAAACCGAAAAGCGGCTCCCCATGGGGAGCCGCTTTTCGGTTTATATGTGCTTTTTGTCGGTGCTTCGCGCCGCACGTTCCAGCAGTACGAGCGAGAGGACGAGAAAGGCGATCAGCCACACCGGCAGCAGATACAGCGTGGTGCGCTCGGCGACAAGTCCGAACAGCGGCGGGCTGAAGGTCGAGCCGACATAGGCACTTGCCATCTGCACGCCGATGATCGCCTGTGAATATTCCGCGCCGAAGGTCTTCGGAGTGGAATGGATGATGCTCGGGTAGATCGGCGCGCAGCCCAGCCCCGTGACGATAAGTCCGAGGGTCGCGGTTGGCTCGCCGAAGGGGAGAAAGAGCAGCAGCGCACCGCAGAGCGCGATGCCGATGCCGAGACGGATCATGCCGCGGTCGCCGATACGCTCGGCGACAAAGCCGGAGAGAAAACGCCCGACCGTCATGCCGATGAAAAACAGGGAAGCGAACGCGGCGGCGCGCTCGGTTGAGGTGCCGTGTACGCGGACGAGATAGCTGCTTGCCCAAAGCATGGCGACCGATTCGGCGGAACAGTAGGCAAAGAAGCCGACAAGCAGGCAGGGCACGCCCGGGATGCGCAGTGTACGCCGCAGTCCGAGTACGCGCGATGCGCCGACATTCGTAGTCACGCCCTGCGCGTTCTTCCACATCGGCAGCGTACAGAGCAGGACTAGCACAATGCCGCTCTGAATATAGGCGACAAACCGATAGCCGTCGTTCCAGACCGTGTGCGAGAGCGCATAGCTCATCAGCACGGGGCTGACGATCGTGCCGACGCCCCAGAAGCAGTGCAGCCAGCTCATATGCCGCGAGGAATAGTGCATGGCGACATAGTTGTTCAGCGCCGCGTCGATCGCACCGGCGCCGAGCCCGTAGGGCACTGCCCACACGCAGAGCAGCGCGAATTTCGTCGAAAACGAAAAGCCGAAGAGTGCCGCCGCGGTCAGAAACACGCTTGCCGCGGTGACTTTGCCCGTGCCGAAACGCTTGACCATGCGCTCGGAGAAGAGGCTGGACAGGATGGTGCCGCCCGAGATGATCATGGAGACGATGCCGACCGAGGCAAGCGGCACGCCGAAGACTTGCTGCATCGCGGGCCAGCCCGAGCCGAGCAGGGAGTCCGGCAGACCGAGGCTGATAAAGGCAAGATAGATGACGGCGAGTAATAAGCTGTACATGAAAAGCTCCGAAATGTTGGATGCGCGGATGCGCTCAATGACAGTATATTGATTCTGCCCGGAAAATGCAAGCGGTACGCAGCAAATCGGACAAGTTCCAAACTTTTATGATACCCTCGATTGACAAGGGCAGAGACCCAAATTCGGCTTTTTCGCATTTTTTTGCGGAATTTGCGCAAAATCTATTGCAATTTTCAAACCCGCGTTGTATAATGCCCAGTGAAATGATAGGAATTAGGAGCGGCGTGCCCTGTTTTGCATGCCGGAAAGGATAGAAACGACGATGATGATCTCCTCAAAGGGGCGGTACGCCCTGCGTGTGATGCTGGATATGGCAGAGCAGAGCGGCGGCGGCAACATCCGTCTCAAGGACATTGCCGCGCGGCAGAATATCTCGGTCAAGTATCTCGAGAGCATCATGACCGCGCTCTGCAAGAGCGGGCTTGTCGAGAGTGCGCTCGGCAAGGACGGCGGCTATCGGCTGCGCCGCGCGCCGGAGGCTTACACGGCGGGCGAGATTCTGCGCGCCGCCGAGGGCGAGCTTGCGCCGGTCTCCTGCCTCACCGAGGACGGCAAAAAATGCGGCGGGGTATGCACCTGCTACACGCTCCCGTTCTGGCGGGGGCTGGAAGAACACATCAATGCTTACATCGACGGCTACACCCTGCGCGACTTGCTCGATGCCAAGCGGAATACGCCTGTCTGCGGCGGCACGGGCGATGCAGATACAAATTCAGCGGAAAAGAAGGATACAGAGCAATGAACAAGGAACAGCTTTTGAAGGTAGAAAACCTGCATGTCAGCGTCGGCGACAAGGAGATCCTGCACGGCGTTGATCTCACGGTCGGTCGGGACGAAATCCATGTGCTGATGGGACCGAACGGCACGGGCAAATCCACGCTCGGCTATGCGGTCACGGGCAATCCCGCCTACAGCATCACCGAAGGACGCATCCTGTTTGACGGAGAAGACATTACGGATATGCCGGTCAACGAGCGCGCAAAGCGCGGCATTTTCCTCTCGTTCCAGAATCCGCTGGAGGTGCCGGGCGTGACCCTCTCCGCCTTCATCCGCAGCGCGCTGGAGCAGAAGAGCGGCAGCCGCCTGCGCCTGTGGGACTTCAAAAAGAAGCTCGCCGAGACCATGAAGCTCCTGCAAATGGACGCATCCTATGCCGAGCGCGACCTCAACGTCGGTTTCTCGGGCGGCGAGAAGAAGAAGGCCGAGATTTTGCAGATGCTGATGCTTGAACCGAAGCTGGCGATCCTCGACGAGACCGATTCGGGTCTTGACGTGGACGCGGTACGCACGGTATCCGAGGGCGTCCGCCTATATCGGGAGCGCGTGCACGGTTCGCTGCTCATCATCACGCACAGCACCCGTATTCTCGAGGCGCTGCATGTGGACGCGGCGCACGTCATGGAAAACGGCGTCATCGTGAAAAACGGCGGCGCGGAGCTGGTCGAGGCGATCAACGAGAGCGGCTTTGCCGCCGTGAATGCGCAGGACTGACCGAGGTGCACCATGGCTGACAACAGAGAGAAGACCGTGGTCGAGGACATCGACCGCAGCATTTACGACATCCGGGACGTCGAAAACGATGCCTACCGTATGGAGGCAGGTCTGACGCCTGAGATCATCGACAAATTGTCGAAGGAAAAGCATGACCCGGTGTGGATGCAGCAGTTCCGCCTGCATGCTTTGCAGATCTACAACGAAATGCCCCTGCCGGACTGGGGTCCGTCGATCGAGGGGCTGGACATGGATCACATCGCCACCTATGTCCGCCCGAAGACCGGGATGCAGAACGACTGGAAGAATGTGCCCAAGGACATCAAGGACACCTTTGATCGCCTCGGCATCCCGCAGGCGGAGCGCAAGTCGCTCGCCGGCGTCGGCGCGCAGTACGACTCGGAGCTGGTTTATCACAACGTGCGCGACGAGGTTGCTGCCGAGGGCGTGGTCTATACGGATATGGAGAGCGCGCTGACCGGCGAATATGCCGACATGGTGAAGAAATACTTCATGAAGCTCGTGCCCCCCACCGACCACAAATTTGCCGCGCTGCACGGCGCGGTCTGGTCGGGCGGCTCGTTTGTCTATGTGCCGAAGGGCGTGCACCTCTCCATCCCGCTGCAATCCTATTTCCGGCTCAACGCCAAGGGGGCGGGACAGTTTGAGCACACGCTCATCATCGTGGACGAGGGGGCAAGCCTGCACTTCATCGAGGGCTGCTCCGCGCCGAAGTACAACGTCGCCAACCTGCATGCGGGCTGCGTCGAGCTGTACGTCAAGAAGGGCGCCAAGCTGCGCTATTCCACGATCGAAAACTGGTCGAAGAACATGTACAACCTCAACACCAAGCGCGCGCTCTGCGAGGAGGGCGCGACCATCGAGTGGATCTCCGGCTCGTTCGGCTCGCATGTCGGATGTCTTTATCCGATGAGCGTGCTGAAAGGGGACAACTCCAAGATGGAGTTCACCGGCGTGACCTTCGCGGGGGCGGGGCAGAACCTCGACACCGGCGCCAAGGTTGTGCACATCGGCAGGAATACAAGCTCGTATATGAACACCCGCTCGATCAGCAAGAGCGGCGGCGTCAGCACGTTCCGCAGCAGCGTCACCGTGGAGAAGAGCGCTGCGGGCGCAAAGTCGTCGGTGTCCTGCCAGTCGCTGATGCTGGATTCCGATTCCCGTTCGGACACGGTGCCCGCGATGGACATCCGCACCAAGGATGCGGCAGTCGGACATGAGGCGAAGATCGGCAGCATCAGCGGCGACGCGGTGTTCTATCTGATGAGCCGCGGCATGAGCGAGGAGGACGCGCGCGCCCTGATCGTCAGCGGCTTTGCGGACAACGTGTCCAAGGAACTGCCCGTGGAATACGCCGTGGAAATGAACAATCTGATCCGCCTTGAGATGAAGGGCAGCATCGGCTGACGGAGGGAAGAACATGAAACAGACAATCCGAATCAACGAACTGCCGACCCGCACCTGGAACCGTCTTGGCGTCAATGCAGCAGAGATCGAATGGGACGATGCCGCGACCTTTCCCGTACAGGCGGTGACCGTCGGGGCGGGCGAGCATCCCGCGCCGCTCCGCCTGGATGTGACCGACGCGGGCGCATGTACCGAGCGCGCGGTCGATCTGCGGGTGGCAGAGGGCGGTGACGTGACGATCTTCGTCATCTGCCGCGCAGAGCACCCGCTGGCACTGCGGGCGGACATTACGCTTGCCGCAGGCGCACACGCAAAGGTCGTGCTGCTCGAAAACCCGTCGCACGGCGCGACGGTCCGCACCGAGATGCGCACCACCTGCGCTGCCGGTGCCAAAATCGAATATCTGACCATCCTGCTCGGCGACGGCGATCTGTACGCCGATCAGCATGCGGAGCTGGTCGGCGACGGCAGCGCGCTGAAAGCCGACATCGCCTATTTCGGGCGCGGCACGCAGACTGTGGATTACAACATCGTCGTCAACCACTTCGGCAAGAAGACCGAGAGCGAAATTCTCGCGTCCGGCGCGCTTGCCGACGCGGCAAAGAAGGTCTTCCGCGGCACGATCGACTTCAAGCGCGGCAGCGCGGATTCGGTCGGCAGCGAAAACGAGACCGTGCTGATGCTCGGCGATGACGCGGTGAACAAGACCGTGCCGCTGATCCTGTGCGCCGAGGAAAACGTCGAGGGCACGCACGGCGCGACCATCGGCGACCTGGACGCCGCCACGCTCTTCTATTTTGAGAGCCGCGGCATCGACCGTGCGGCGGCACAGGCGATCCTGTCCCGCGCCGCGATCGAGCGGCTGATCCGCACGGCGGACGATGAGGCGTTTGCCGCAGCCGCGACAGCCGCACTGGATGCCGTGCTCGGCGAAAAGGGAGGGGAAGACGCATGAGAGACTTCAAGGCGGATTTCCCGATCTTTGCGCAGGATAAGACGGTCTACATCGACAACGCCGCGACGGCGCAGCGCCCCGCGTGCGTCCTGGATGCCGAGCGGAATTTCTATCTGACCCACAACGCCAATCCCCTGCGCGGTCTGTATGCGCTCAGCGTGGCGGCGACCGAGGATGTCGAGGCGGCACGCGAGGCGGTGCGCGCCTTTATCGGCGCGCGGCATGCCGAGGAGATCATCTTCACCCGTAATACCACCGAAAGCCTCAACCTCGTGGCGTACAGCTACGGACGCTCGCAGATTCACGCGGGCGATGAAGTGCTGGTGTCCATCACCGAGCATCACAGCGACCTCCTGCCGTGGCAGGCGGTCTGCCGCGAGACCGGCGCCGCGCTCCGCTATATCGAGTGTGAGCCGGACGGCAGCATTGACCTTGACAAGGTGGAAAAGCTGATCACGGACAAGACGAAGCTGGTCGCCGTGACGCAGGTCTCCAACGTTCTCGGGCGCGTCAACCCGATCCGGGAGATCGCGGATATGGCGCACCGCGTCGGCGCGGTGCTGGTCTGTGACGGCGCACAGAGCACGCCGCATATGCGCGTGGATGTGCAGGCGCTGGATGCGGATTTCTTCGCGTTCTCGGGGCACAAGCTCTACGGTCCGATGGGCATCGGCGTGTTGTACGGCAGACGTGCGCTGCTTGAAAAAATGCCGCCGTTCCTCACGGGCGGCGAGATGATCGAGAGCGTCACGCGCGAAGGCGCAGTGTATGCCGAGCTGCCGTATAAATTCGAGGCGGGCACGGGCAATGCCGCAGGCGCGGTCGGACTGCACGCCGCGATCGACTATGTGAACAGCATCGGCTTCGATACGATGCACGGGTGTGAGACCGCTGTCTCGGCTTTCGCCTTTGAAAAGCTCATCGCCATGCCGCATGTGCATGTGCTCGGTGCAGCGCGGGCGGAGGATCACAACGGCATTCTCACCTTCACGCTCGACGATGTGCACCCGCACGACGTCGGCGAGATCCTCGCGGCGGACGGCATTGCCGTGCGCGCGGGGCATCACTGTGCGCAGCCGCTGCTCGCGCACCTCGGCTATCGCTCGACCGTGCGCGCCAGCTTCGCCTTTTACAACACGATCGACGATGCGGAAAAATTCATCGACAGTCTTTCGACCGTCAGGGAGCGGATGGGCTATGGAAAGTAGAAGTTTTTACAACGAGATCCTGACCGAACACAATATGCATCCGGATTTCAAGCATGATCTGCCGGATGCGGACATCGTGCTCGACGGGGTGAACCCGAGCTGCGGCGATGAGATCAGCCTGAAACTCAAGGTCGAGGACGGCGTCATCACCGACGGCGCGTTCGTCGGCGACGGCTGCGCCATTTCGCAGGCGTCCACCGACATCATGCTCGGCATGATTGTCGGGCAGAAGAAGGAGGACGCGCTGCACTACGCCGATCTGTTCATGCGCATGATCCGCGGCGAAGCGACCGAAGAGGAGATCGAGAGCCTCGAGGAGGCATCGGCGCTGCGCGACATCGCGCATATGCCTGCCCGCGTCAAATGTGCCATGCTCGGCTGGCGCACCCTTGCAGAAGCCCTCGGCGAGAAAACGGAATAACGGGCAGAGCAGAAAAATTGCTTTCTTCACACGAAAAGGCGCTGAAAATTTTCAGCGCCTTTTTACTATGCATGTTATAATACTGTTGAAAAATTCTTTTATTGTAGTATTTTCCCCGGAAACCGTAGTATAGAAGTGAAACCGGAAAGGAGGCGGCACATTGCGTACCGACGAAGAAATTATCGCCCTGTTTTTTGCGCGATCCGAGCAGGGCATCCGTGAGCTGGATTTGAAATACGGAAGGGTCTGTCACAGGCTCTCGTACAACATTCTGGGTGACGCGCAGGATGCGGAGGAGTGCGTCAGCGACGCTTATCTCGGCGCATGGAATGCGATCCCGCCCGCAAAGCCGGACCCGCTGCTGACCTATATCTGCAAGATCGTGCGAAATGTTTCGCTGAAATTGCAGGAAAAAAAGCGGGCAGCCAAGCGGCGCAGCGGTTATACGGTCGCCATGGAGGAGATCGAACCCTGCCTCGCGGATCTGCACACGACGGAAGACGAGACCGAAACGCGGGAGCTGGCACGGACGATCGGACGCTTTTTGGACACGCTCTCCGCAGAGAACCGCGTGATCTTCGTGCGCCGCTATTGGTTCTGTGACAGTTGTCGGGAGATTGCCGCCGCAGTCGGGCTGAACGAGAAGACGGTCACCGTCCGTCTGGCGCGCATCCGGGGGAAAATGAAAGCTTATCTGGAAGAAAGCGAGGGATTCGTATGCAGGTGAAACAATTTTTCGATGCGATGGGCGAATTGGAGACAAAGTATGTGCAGGAAGCGCTGACCTATAAAAAGCCGGTGCGGCGGTCTGCGTGGATGCGGTGGGGAGCGGCAGCCGCCTGCTTTGTTCTCGCGGCGGTGCTCCTTACGGTGGGCATCCTTTCGCCGCTTGCGGGTATGACCGTCACCGCCTATGCCGTCGGAACGGATGCCGAGATTCCGTCCGCGGGCGCGGCGTTTGCCACGGGGACGATCAACGAGGACGGCACGCTCAGCGGCTATCCGCTCATGTTTTATCTGCAGGGAAGCGGGATTGAAAATGTCCGGTTTTCCTGCAAAAGCGGTCAGATCCGCTTTACGGATCTGACCGGACAGCGCGACGAATACGGCTTTGCGCAGAATTTCACCGTGACTTACGGCGCGGCGGCGGGCGACGAAACTGACTATCCGTCTCTGCTGGTCGAATGGCTGCCGCGTCCGATGATGGAGGCGCTTGCGGCTGCCGACACCGGCATCGCCGACTTGCCCGCCGACCTCCGGCAGGACATCATCGTGCTGGAGATCACCTTTGCAAACGGGAGAACGGCGACGCGCGCCGTCACGATCGACTTGCAGGATGACGGCAGCTTCCGCGCCGCGTTCCGCGCCTATCGGATCCGCAAGTCCGATGTTTTTGTCGGGCGCGCCGACAGTCAGCCTATGCCGAAGGATGCACAGGGGGCAGACACTTTGACGGTCACTTTCCTGGATGCGGACGGGCATGCGGTCGAGCCGGAGGGGACCTGGTATGTCACAGACAGGATCGACCGCATCGCGGTTTCGTTTGAAGGGCAGGCGCCCGATGCGGTGCAGATGTTCTTCACGCCGTCCGGCACGGAAACGGCAATCGAGATGGACTTTCTGCAAACCGATGCGGCGGGCGCGGAGAATCAGATCGTGATCTCCGCCGATGCGCTGCATCGGGACAGCCTGATGGGGCATCTGCGTCTCGTCGCCCGCGCGGGCAGCCGCACATTGCAGAGCAGTGTGTACAATGTGATCTATCAGCCTTGACGGGCAGAGCGCGGTAATGGACGCGCAATCGGTCGAGCATAACGAAAAATGGTTGTAATTTCAAGGAGAGGCTGTTATAATTAAAGCAGTAGTACCGGTGAATAAGCATATGGGGGCGTGTCTGCAATGAAGGCTTCGGATGTGATGCAGTATTATAAGGAAACGAGAGGAACGCTTGTTAAGAAGTACCGAAATCTGTTCGGGCAATATGTATTTGTGCTGTCCGAGAATGGCAGAAAAACAAAAATATGCGTCGGCAAGGCGCTCTTTGAAAGTACGGAAATCGGCACGGAGTGGACGATGGGGCATATGAAGAAAAAGCTCATCAATGTTCGCCCCGGCATCCGCACGAGTACAGACGAAATAGAAAAATTGTGGAAGCTAAGCCTGCAGGACATATGGAACATTGCCGATAAAAATCAATTTGTGATTGCAATGAGCGGGTGGCTCGACCGCAAATGCAAGGGCGGCGCGAATCCGGCGGTGCTGTCGCCGGAGGAGAAGGCGGTCTATGTTGTGGATTCGTTTCAATCCGAAGTCAACAACGGCGGATTTTCGCAATACCTGTATAACGGCAGCGGTGCTTTGGCGGGAGAACTGCTTGCCTCTTTGGCTGCAATCGGTGCTGACTGCACTGCGGAAATTTACAGGGATGTGCTTTCGCTGCTTCCGCCTGAATTGCCGGCAGACGAACTTTTGCGAAATGAACTGCTGGACGAGGTAATTACGGCAGATATTTCGGCGGTTATGTCCGCTGCCGACGACCGTTTTTATACCTACCCGGACGACTTGGAAGAACTGCTGTATCGGTTCATTATGAACCATAAGAGCTGTTTCGCTGAGGCAGAAAGCGCGGAGGCGTGAAGCTGTACTTTCGTGTAGGAGACACTGCAATATGAGTGAGAAGATTCAATTTGAGCAACTGAATTCCGATTGGAACGCGGAACCCAATGCTCCGGAAGTTGAAATTGCGATTGCCGGTAATGATCTTACGCTGCATTTTTTCCTGAATGCGTTTCAATATGAGCGGTTCAATCATGGCGATCGTGCAACACTGGTTTTCCATGATTGCTTGAAGTATCGTTACGGCGCGCCGAATGACGAGGGCTTTTATGTTTTTGGGGAATCGAGGTACAAGCCCTTCGGCGTGAAATGGGGCGAGTTTTATCGTGTCTGTGGGGCGGATTGGGAAAATGATTTTCCCGATGCGATATTTGTAAGCAAGCAGCCCCATGACGCGCTCAGCCACTATCTGTTTTATTTTCGGGATGGCGCATTTGAATGTGTTGCGAAAAACTATGATTTACTGATAGAATTTGAAACGATATTTGAAAAATAGGGAGGTAACCATAACCATGAAGATTCAACTTGTCGCGCGTCAAGATATTGCGCCGTCGCCTTGGCATGGATACTATCGGAATGATACAGATCTATATGCTTTGGACGGTATTCGCTTTGGTAAAGTGGTGGAAATTGACGATAATGAAAATCCTGTAGACATGCTTCCGCAGTTAATTGATGCTTTTAAAGCAGATAATCCGGGCTGGCTTGTTGCACGGTACTCGATTCGTCGTGAAGACGGGACTGAAATCTGATAATAGGAAAAGCCAGCGTTTTAGCGCTGGCTTTTCCTATGTGGATTAATGAAAAAACAAGAAACGTAATAAGATTTCATGACTTTTCCCGATTTTTCTAAATTATGTGATTCTGACACCAAGTTGACACCTTTTCTTTTCGGAAAGTTGGGGAAAATGAGGAAAAAACGGTGATTTTGTAGACATAATCTGGATTTCTAACGGAAATGAAAAATCCTCGGAACCCAAGTGTTTATGCGGGTTCCGAGGATTTTCTTTGGCAGGGGCACAAAATGGCTCTGGCGTCCGCACAGCGCCGCCCATGCGTTTTTCTGACGAAAAACACGCTCGCCTTTGCGGATCCCCATACGAAAATAAAAGACCACCGAAGGGTGGCCTTTTATTTTGGCAGGGGCACAAAGGCTCGAACTCTGGACACGCGGTTTTGGAGACCGCTGCTCTACCAACTGAGCTATACCCCTAAATGGTGCATGTTTGATTCCGCGGTGCGCATTTACAGCGAATCAAGCCATGCTGGAGCGGGTGACGGGAATCGAACCCGCACGGCCAGCTTGGAAGGCTGGAATTCTACCATTGAACTACACCCGCAGAATCAACGCTTGATTATTGTATCACACGGGTGGGTACATGTCAAGCGTTTTTTGATTTTTCTTCCGCCTTTTCCGGCAGAACCGCCGCGCAAATCGCTTTTTACCAGCGATTCATATTCTTCTCGAACTTCTCGGTATAGGCGCGTTTCAATTCATCGGCGGTGATGCCGTAGCAGAGCAGGACATCGTTGTAGTACATGAGGATGTCCGCCATTTCCTCAACCAGGTCTTTGCGGAGCGCCGGATCTGCCGCAGCGCTTGCGCCGCCGTGCTTTTTGACGATGTCGATCACCTCGCCGACCTCACCGATCATCCAGAGCAGCTTGTTCTGCCCGATTTCCGGGCAGATCGGCTCCCACTTGTGCTTGTATTTCTCCTGCAATGCTTCCTGCATTGCCTGCATTTCGTTGATGCTGAAATCAGCCATGTTTTTCACCTCGGGTTATGCAAGCGTCCGACCTCAGCGCGGCAAACACGTCTGCGCGCAGAGCGGATTTCGGCGGCATCGCAAACAGGCGGGCGGCTGCCGGAGTGAGCGGCAGGCGGAGCGGTGCGTTCCGATGCGGCGGGGAGGGGAGCAGCCCGTTTGCGATCGCGTAGCCGACCGCAGCCTCGTCCTTCTGCCTGCGCGTCATGACCGCCTTCGGCATGGGGGCGACGAGGTGCGCAAATTCCAGATTCGTCATTGTGCGTTCGGGCTTCACGGTGTTGTCGCTGTAGGCGACCGGCTTTTCCTTCGCCAGCGCGGCGAGCTTGGCATAGAGCGGGTGCGTCGGCAGCAGATCGGCAAACATCGAGTGCTCTGTCAACTCCTCGACGCTGACCACGCGGTAGCCGTAACTTTTAAGCAGCTCGAGCTGCCTTTGCAGCGCGAAGGCGACCGGCGTGCGGTGCAGCATGTTGCAGCCGTCCTTCTGGAAGATGATCTGCCCGCAGAAGACGTCCGGATCGGCTTCCAGCGCGCGGCGCATAGGCTCGACCATAGCATTGACCTCGTCCTCGAGCGTCGCGCCGGGCAGCCAGCCCGCGCCGTCAAAGCTCGCCGCCATGTAGGCGTAGCCGAGCGCGTCGTAAATGTCGTAGGACGTATAGCCGCCGCGGATGTTGTCCACATAGTGCGGCGGGCGCGCCATCGTCATGGTGTAACCGTACTGCTCTTTCATGAGGCTGTCCAGCCGCGAAAGGTCAGCGAGAACTGCGTCCGCACCGTCGAGCGTAGTGCGCTTGCCGTAGACCCACGCCTTTTTGCCGAAAAGCAGATGACGGTAGCCGTGGTTGGTGATCTGATGCCCCTCGTCCAGCATGCGGCGGATCAACCGCCCGGCATGCACCGCGCCGCCGTGCGCGTCCTTGCCGTAGGCGGGGTAGTGGTCGAACTGCACGCCGCCCCATGCGGGCGTGCCCGCGTCGCCGCAGGTATCCGGGTAATTTTCGCTCGTGTCGCCGATCACGTCAAATGTGCCGTGCGCGCCGTATGCCGCGAGGGTGTCCAGCAGCACGTCGGTGAGCGAGCGCCCGCCGAAATTGTCCGGTTCGCAGGGCAGATCATAGGGACCGTCGTCAAAGGTCATGGCGCAGATGCGCTCGGTCATTGCCACCCGCTCGATGCGGCGGGTCTTCGAGACGAACGGCTTCGGCTTTGCCAGCTTGCCGAGACGGCGTTTGACCTGTTTTGCCAGTGCAATCAGCTGTGTCATTTTTGAAAGATGTCCTTTATCGTAAGATAGCAGAGGAGCGCCGCCGATTTCAGCGTCCGGCGCGCGCCGAGCTTCTGCTTTTTCGCCTTGGTGAGCTGGGAGAGGGCGATGTGCCGCCGCGGGCTGCGCACGCCTGCGGGCTTTGCACCCGCCGTCAGCGCCGCGCGGAGCGCGTCGGAGGTGCAGGGGCAGTCCGCCTCAATATACGCGTTCCCCACCTCGCCGCTGCGGTGCGCGTCGCTGCCCGCCGTGACGCAGGTGATGCCGTGCGCTGCGGCAAATTGCGCCGCCGCCGCGTTTGCGCCGCCGTGCTTGTAGTCGGCGCGGCTGTTGAAGACTTCAATGCCGTCGAGGTGTGGGAGCAGCGGCTCGATTTCGCGCGCCCGCGCGGCAAAATCGTCCGCCTGCTCAAACGGGTGCGCTAAAATTGCAAGCCCGCCCGCCGCGCGGATCTCCGCCGCCGCATCGGCAAACGGCATGCGTTTGTCTGCGGGCGGCTCGGCAACGGGGCGGGCGAGAAACAGCCCGAGCAGATGCCCGCGCTCGGTGCTGTATTCAATGGCAGGGATGAACAGCACGTCGCCCTCGACCTTTGCGGGGAAATCGCCCGCCTGCGGGCTTTTGTCGTGGTCGCAGACGGCGACGGCGGCAATCCCCTTTGCTTTTGCTGCGGCGACGATCGCCGCCCGGTCGAGCACGCCGTCGTGCGAGCGTGCCGAATGGACATGCAGGTCGGCTCTCATGCGTGACGCCCCCTTTTCAGCGCGTTTTTCAGATAGACGCGGAAGGGCTTCGGGTCGCCGCGCCGCCGGAGCGCCTCGCACACGCGGGGCGACAACTGGTCGCGAAGTCCGCCGAGCGCCGCGCCGATGCGTCCCTTTTTGAGAAGAGACAGGCAGGCGGCGGCGTCATTCAGCAGAAAGAACATCCGCTTGCCGCGTACATAGTCGGTGTCCGGCATGGCGAAACGTTCGCCCGCAGCGGCGCGCGCCCAGACCTCGGCAAAGTGACTGCCGGCGGCAAGCGTCATCGGGAAGCTGCCCCACACGCGCGGGTTGATCTCGAGCAGCTTGTAGCCGTCCTTGGGATTCCCCTTGAACTCGACCATCGCCACGCCGACGAAGTGCAGGGCGCGGAGCAGACGGAGCGCATGGTCCACGAGCGTTTCATCGTAGAAACTTTCGCAGCAGGTGGACGGTCCGCCGCTTGTCGGGTATTCGCGCACGCGGCGGTGGCAGAGGACGGCAGCAGGGTTGCCGTCCTTGTCCAGAACGGCGCAGACGCCGACGCCCTCTCCGGCGATGTATGCCTGCACCACGGGCGTGTCGTCGTAGACCTTCATTTTGGCGTAGACGGCGGCAAATTCCGCTGCATTGTCTGCGCGGGCATAGCGCTTCTCGGCTTTCAGCCCCAGCTTTTCACCGCAGCGCGGCTTGACGATCACGGGGAAGGCGTCCGGCGTGCCCGTATAGGTCTTCGGCGTCGGCACGCCGATTCCGGCGGCGACGCGCTGCACCGTTTCCTTGTCGTTGGCGGCGTCCAGCACGTCGGCGGGCGCGACCAGCGTCTTTGCAAAGCGGTCAAAGCGCGCCTGCTCGTGCGCGATGAGCGCCGTGGTCTTCGCCCCCGCAGGGAGCAGTACCGGTATCTCGGGGCAGGCGCGGCAGATGGCTTCAAGCGCGTCGAGGTAGGCGGGCTCGCCCACTTTGGCGTCGATCTCATGGCATGCCGCCGCATAGCGCGAGTGGAACGCGGGCGGGTCGATCGCCATGTCGCGCGAATGGCAGAGGATCAGCGTATGTCCCGCTTCGCCGAGCGCCTGCACAAGGCTCACCGCCGCGCGGTATTCGCAATCGGTCACAACAATATACATCCGCATATCCTCCGTTGAATCTGATACCTCATCATACCATATTTCCCCGTGCGTGTCAATTTGAATCCGCACCGTGCGGCGGGAAAGTGCATACTGCGGCTTCCGCTTGATTTCCAAAATAAAACAAAAACTTTGCAGATTCGACTCAATTCGACAAAATATGCCAAAATGCAAACTGTATAATCAGACTTATCACACATATAAACGGCAGGCAGAACGGCACGCAAAGAGAGGGGGGATCATGCGCGTGCTTTTTTGCCCGACATCAACCCGACATCAAAACGAAAGGAAGAATGAAATGCAAAAGATACTGACACGCATTTTCTCAGTCGCGGTATTTCTGATTGTCCTCGCACTGCCCGCTTTTGCGACGGATCGGGCGGTCTATGTCTCGGCGGCTGCCGCGGAAACCGGCACGGGAACCGCCGCAGACCCGCTGCCCACGCTGGAAGCGGCGTTTGCGCAGGTCGGCAACGGCGGCACGATTTATCTGATCGGCACGGTTCCGGTCCAGCCGAACCGGGGGCAATGCTTTGCCGAACCGACGCACACCGCACCGATCACGGTGACCGGCGCGCCCGGGGAAGACGGCGCGCTGGATCTCTCCGCCCTGGCGCACTACCACTTCGGCGGGAATACCGAATGGCGGGAACTGCGCCTCCTCACCGATGAAACCGTGCTCTCGGCGGAGGGCTGGAATGTGACCCTCGGCACCGGGATCACCGTATCTGCCGCAGACGGCGGCGCCGGGCTGCGCCTGACGCTCGGCTGCGTCTGCAAAGATGCAAATACAGGCGGCACGGCGGTAAACGGAACGCTGCTTGTCAGGTCCGGCGAATATGAATCGGTCAGCACATGGTACGGCGGCGCAGTGACCGTAAAGGATACAAAAGCCGTCCTGCGTCTCGGCGCCGTGCGCGCAGGGGAGAGCGTCCGCGTCCGCACCCTTTGCCCGGGACTGCTCGGCGCGACGCCCGCACAGCCGCTGCGCGCCTCCGCAACGGAAATCTATGTGGAGATCGGCGACGGCGTGCGCGTTACCCGCCCGTATCGCTTTACGCAGAATGTGTTTTCGGGCAGCATGACGGTCAACTGGCTGCTCGGCGCAACAGCAAAGGTGCGCGCTTCGGTTTTCGCGCCGACCGACTGTTATCCTGCCGCCGGCGCCGTCTGCAAGCTGAAGATTTTCACGGCGCAGGAGGACGCCTCCGCGAAGAACTGCGCGCGGCTTTTGCAGCGCGGATTGCCGGGATACTATACGCTGCAGTGCGCGGATACCGACATCACGAATTTCTGTACGGTGCAGGGGCACGCGATCCGGACAATGCCGGACGGCAGAAAGATCTGCGGTCTGTGCGGCTATGAGCAGTGCCGCCACAGAACGTCTGCCGATGTGGTCACAATTCCAGCCACCTGCAAAACGCCCGGCGAAAAGCGGCTGCAATGTACGGATCTCTGCAAAGGGTATCTGTCGGACCCCGTCACCCTGCCGATTGACGCTGACCATCATGCGCCGTATGCGATCCGGACGTCCTATGACCCGCGATATGAGCGTTACGCTTTCCGCTGTGCGGGCTGCCTGACGCTGTTTTCCATGCAGTACGGCGTGCCGCGCACCGATGTATACGTCGGCGCAAACGCCGAAGGCGCCGTGACGATCACGGACATGGCAACATTGACGGACAGTCAATTCGGAGCGCTCGGCACGGCGGAGCTTCCGTTTGCAAACTTCGCGGACGCCATGAACTATGCGGCGGTCGCGGCAAAGCAGCACGGCAATGCGACGGTACATATCCTGGATGATGCGTATGTGCCGTCCAATTACGATACGCCGACCTTTGCCGGTACGGTGACCGTGACCGGCGGCACGCTGCATTTCGATGGGGAACGCCGCTATTTCCGGATGCACGGCAACATGACGTTTGAGCACCTGACCTTCAGGTCAAACAGCGACGTCGATTCCGTGATTCTCGCGGCGCGGAATTACCGTCTGGTCATGGGAGAGGGGCTGATCATGGGCAACGATGCCGTGATCCCGACCGAGGACGGCTTCGCGCCCTGCAACAGCATCAAAATGTATGTGATCGGCGGCTTCATCGGACCGTCGGAATATCAGATGAACACGAATATCACGATTCGTTCCGGCGACTACTGGTTTGTCGGCGGCTGGAACATGAATGCCGATACCAACAATGGAAAGGCATCGGTTACTCTCGGCAAAACAAACCCGGACGATACGCTGAAGATCTTCTTCTTCACCCCGTATTCCCGCGGAAAGGGGTACATCACGCAGCGCGCCGAAGCGACGGTTATCGTGGACGGCGAGGTCACGGTCAAGCGCTTCTACGTCACCACGCTGAATGCCGCGACGCAGAATGTGGACTATGTGACAAGTGTGGTGCTGATGGGAGACATCATCGGGCTCAATGCGGCGATGCCGGAATTGCAGTTTGACCTGCGCGGCTGCCCCGAGCCGTTCCCGCAGACGGTGGTCAACGTCTATGTAGACCATCGCGTGCCGACGGCGGTGGCGGATTCCTATGTCTTCTTCGGTCACCCGGACGGCACATTTGCCCGCGACAATGCACTGGACCGCCTGGACGCAACGGTGAATGCCTACAGCCTCGGCGACTTTTGCACGGCAAAGCGCGGCGGTCATCAGGATGCGGACACCGACGGTATATGCGACCTGTGCGGAAGCGCACAATAAAACAAGGAGGAAACCATGCAACGCTACAGTACGTTTTTTAGGCTGATCAGCATCATCCTGACGGTTGCGCTGCTGATGACGACGACCACATTTTCGATCCTTGCCGCAGAGGCGGCAGAGGCGATCGGAGAGCTTGCCGCAGATTTGTCCGCAGGGCAGGAGAACCCGGAGACAGCGGAGATCGCAGAGTCGGAACGCCTCGGCGATCTTTTGCGGCGGCTGAGCGAATACGACAGCTTTACCGACGCGGAAAAGAAGCTGGTGCTCTCGGCGCTCGGCATGGCGGTGGATGAGGAGTCCGCACGCATCGCGCAGGAAAATCAGGCGGAACAGCACCGCCTGTTTGACGCGATGCCGTATACCGCCCGCTGCGAACTGCAGATTCACGGCTGGGCGGAGGACGGCAAAGCCTACGCCGACCTGTCCGACACGCAAAAGCAGACGGTGCTCGACTACCTTGAACTGGATCACGCGCGTGCGGCGGAATATGCGGCGCGCTTCGCCGCGCTGGAGGCTGCGGGCTACGATCTGTTTGAAGCGATGCAGATCATGGCGATCACCAAAAACGATCTCTTCACGCTCGACGAGGCGGTTGCGATCTACGGGCATTACGATGCGCGCCCGGATCGCGACGCAAATGTCAGCGCATTTGCGGATTTTGCGACGCTGTTTGACACGGCATATGCCGCAGATACCCACGCAAAAGCAATTGCCGCGGCGCAGGCAGCCTCGCGCGATCTTTCCGCCTATCTGAGCGCCGCTGCGCTCGAACGCGCAAAGGCAATGTTTACGGCGGGCTATTCCGTGGGCGAGATCCGTGCGGCGTACACGGTCGCGGCGGCGCTCGGTGTAACGCCCGCGTCCATGCTGCAGCCGAAAGACACCGTGCGCCGGGTAAAGGGGCAGAACGTGACGGCGGAAGCGTCCGATCCGGCTGCCGAGGCGTTTTTTGCCCGCTATCCGGTCAACCGCGCCGCAGTTGAACAGGCACTCGCCGCGCCCATGTCGGCTGCCGCCGCACTTTCCGTGCAGGCGGCGGCTTCCGGGGCGGATTATGCCGTGCTTGCCGCCGATGCCGGGGAAATCTCTGGCATGCTGAACCCCAACCGGTTCACGCGCCCGCAGGTGTCCATCAAATATCAGCCGTTTGATCTGCAAGTCAACGCGCGCGAGCAGATCAACCTGAACAGCGGCACCCTGCAGTACAAAGCGCCGCTGGTGAACGTCCCCGGACTGTCCGCCGCGCTTTCGCTCTCGCTGCAATACGATTCCGGCGAAGCGCAGACCGAGGAACAGACCTATAACAGCACAGAGGAGTTTATCTACGGTGTGCCGGTTTCGGCGTACAGCTATCTCACGGACGATGACGGCAACTGCATTTTGCTTGATGATCAGGAATATATCAACTGGTTTTACACCTGGGAAGAAGCAAAACTGTTTTCGGATGAATATTCAGGTCGCCATGAGGACATGCAGGTTTCGGACGGCTATGCGATTACACACGTCAAGCCGGTCGAGGTCACGTGGATCAACGATTGCGTGATGCGCTGGGTAGAGAATCCGTGGTTGACGCTGGAAAACAGCGAGAGCAATCCGGCGCCGGATTCGCTTGAATATTCGGCGGGCGGCTATACCGGCATCCTGGAGCGAATGGGCGAAGACCCCATAAAGGACGAATACGGCATAGAAAAAGACCCCTACATAGACGGCAGACCGATCCACTATCACACTTCCAAGTGGAAGGCGACCTATAGTGGAAATGTGTCGCGTGCATACAGCGAGTATACGGTCGGGTACGAAAACCCGAGCGACCCCGACGCTCCGCTTGCAATACTGGAATCGGAGGAGATCTACTATTCCTCCGATTCCAAAGAAATCACCTACGGCGAGCGCCGCTACGATCTCGGCGCCGGATGGTCGTTTGATATCCCCTCGATCGACACCGAAAACAATCGGCTGATCCTGCCGGGCATCGGCACCTTTTCGATCTCCGGCAATGAGATTCTCAACTACGACCGGCAGGATATGACACTCTCCTGCGACTCGTCGTATACGGGCGGGCAGTACCCGTCGCACCGGAAGCTCACCTTTGCGGACGGCAGCGTCGATTGGTTTGCCGAAAACGGCGTGCTGCTCGCCGCCGTGGATCGCTTCGGCAACAAGACGGCGTATACCTATACCGAAAGCGGCGACCGCATTCTGCTTGCCGCCGTCGAAGACGATGCCGCACGGCGGATCACCGTCGCATATGCCGACACCGCGGAGGGCAGAAAGATCACGGTCACCGCTCCGGACGACACGGCGACCGAAATCTATACAAAGAGCATCTCCGACGACGGCGACACCTGCCTTGACCGCATCGTTTATGCGTCCGGCGAGACGACGACCTTCAGCTACGACGCGGCGGATGTGACCCACAGCTTCACCGGGAAATCCCCGGAGGACTTTTTCGAGACCGATTCGGACCTCAGCGGCACCACCGAGATACTGCTGACCGCCGTGACCTATGTGACGGGCGCAAAGGTCTGCTACACCTATGCGCCGGTGCGGCTGGATCTCGGCTGCGGCTTCCGGGACAGCCACCGCGTCTCCGCGCGGTGGACGGAGGACCCGGCGGCAGGGACAACGACGGATTACCTCGCCTATGCCTACGAGGGGACAAGCACCGGCTATCCGAATACGGACGATGATACCGCTTATACCTATTCGACCGGCGTCGCCGAGGGTGAGCTCGTCCGGACGTATACCTTTGACAGCGACGGTCACTGCACCGTGCAGGAGATCACTGCGGGCGGCAAACCGTATCAGCGGATCGAGACGGCTTACGACACATATGACCTGCCCGAGACCGTGACCACGAAGACCTGGGGCAGCGCGAGCGTCACCACGGTCGAGCGCTATACCCATGACGCGCGCGGCAATGTCCTGACGCATATCTCCGCCCGCGCGGACGGCAGCGAGACGGACACCGAGCACCGCACGACCTATACCTACGACGCGCGGTACAACCTTGCGCTGACCGCCGCATATAAGCAGGATGCGAATACGGCGATCCGGCTTGAAAATCTGCTCACCGAGGACGGCAAATCCGTCGCCGAGACCCGCACCTACGTCAATGACGTTCTCGCGGCGCGGACGGCGTATACCTATGACGAAAAGGGCAGACTGACGGAAGAGCGCGCTTATCCGAATGTTTCTCTTGACAATTCCGCGCAGACAGTGTATAATTATGACAGCACGGATCTGCGGTCGGTCACCGTCACCGCAGACGGCGGGACGGCGCTCACCACCGCCTATACCTATGACGGCATGGGCAGGCTGACGGCGGAGACCGACGCGCGCGGCAATACCACGGCGTATACCTACGATGTGCGCGGTCGCGTCACCGCAGTCACTTCGCCGGATGGCAGCGTCACGACGTATGCCTATGACGCCGCAAACAACCGCACGACGGTCACCGCGCCGGGCAGAGAAGCCGTTGTATACGTCTATGACGCCGCAGGCAGACAGATCGGCACGCAGTATGCGTCCGGTGAACGGCTCTCCGAGGCGTTCTATGACGAGCACGGCAGATTGACCGCCGAGACCGCGGGCGACGCCGCCGCATGGCGCGCGACCTACTATGCCTATGACGCGCGCGGCAGAGTCCTGGAAAAAGCCGTGTTCGATGCGGACGATGCGCTCGTCTCGCGGGAGACCTGCACCTATGACGATGCCGCTTCCGGCGGGTATGCCGTTGTCACAAAGACGCTGCACGGCGACGCGGACGCAGCCGATCAGACCACGGTCACCTATACCGACAAATACGGCGATACCGTCAGAACCTCCGTCGCCGGCGTCGTCACCTCGTATGCCTATGACTATGTGGGCAACGCCGTCCGCAGCTTCTACGGCACAACGACGCTTGCCGCATACACATATGACTTCCGCGGCAATGTGCTGACCGAGACCGACGCGTTCGGCAACACGCGCAGCTTCACCTATGACGCGCTCGGCAGAAAGACCGCCGAGAGCGATTGCAAGGGCAATATCACGACGTATGCCTACGATCTCGCGGGCAGACTTCTGACCGTCACTGCGCCGCTCAGCGATACGACGGATGCCGTCACCGTCTATACCTATGACGCAAACGGCAACGTCCTCCGTACCGAGCAGACGGCGCAGGCGGACGACAGCGCCGTGCCCACCTGGCGCACGGTCGAGCAGACCTACGACGCGATGAACCGCGTCACCGACATCGCCGAGACGGCGGACGCTACGCACAAGGTCTGGACGCACTATGCCTACAACGCGGCAGGCGACCTCACCGATGTGTATACCGGGCTGTCGGCGAAGTGGTCGCTTGCGGTCAACCCCGAGACCCGGAGTCATACGCACTATGCCTATGACGCGCGCGGCAGAGTCGATACGCTGACCGACGCGCTCGGACAGAGCGAGACCTATACCTATGATCCGCTGGGTACGCCCCTCGGCGCAGTTCTGCGCGACGGGACGACCACGGCGTATACCTACAGCCCGCTCGGCGCAGTCACAAGCCGCATCGGCAGCATGACGACCGGGACGGCGTACACCGCTACCGGCGCCGTCGCACAGACCACGGCGGACGGCGAGACGGTCGCCTATACCTACAACCCCGCAGGCGGCATCCTGACCGAGACGGCGGGCGACAGCGTCAAGACCTACACATATGATCACCGCGGCAGACAAGCGTCCTTTACGCTGACGGTCGGCGGCGAGACGGTCGGCACGACGACCTATGCCTATGATCTGCTGGATCGCGTCACCGCGGTCACCGCAGACGGCGTCGAGACCACCTATACCTACGATGCAAACGGCAACCGCACAAGTCAGACGACGGGGGCAGTCACCACCACCTATACCTATAACAAAGCCAACCTCGTCACCGGCATGGTCAACACCCTGCTGAATGCCGACGGGGAAGATGTCGTCATCAGCGAATTTGCCTATACCTACTATGCCGACGGCAATCAGCGCACCAGGACCGAGACCCTGCTCGGCGGCGACCCGGTCACTACCACCTATGTCTATGACGGGCTGGGCAGACTGACCTCTGAAACCACGGGCGAGGACAGCATCACCTATACCTATGATGCAAACGGCAACCGCGTCGGTATGAACCGAAACGGCACAGTCACCGCCTATGCCTATGATGCCAACAACCGCTTGCTCAGCGAAACGGTCAACGGCGAAACCACTGCGTATACCTACGATGCAAACGGCAATACGCTGACTGCGGGAGACAAGACCTACACCTACAACGACCGCGGACAGCAGACCGGGTACAGCAACGGTACAACTGCCGCATCCTACGCCTACAACCCGAGCGGACTGCGGAAAGCCAAGACGGTCGGCGGCAGCACAAAGTATTTCGTCTACAATGGCATGAACATTGTGTACGAGTACAGCGAGAGCGTCGCAGACGGCATCGCCTACTTCTACGGGCTGAACCGCACGCACAACTCGAACGGCGAGATTTACGTCTACAATGCCCACGGCGATGTGGTGCAGCTGGTCAAGGACAATTCCGTTGTTGCAAGCTACACCTACGATGCCTTCGGCAATCTGACCTCGCAGATCGGCGAGAGCGACAACCCGTTCCTCTATTGCGGCGAGTACTTCGACGCGGAGACGCAGACCTACTACCTCCGCGCACGGTACTATAACCCCGCAAACGGTCGGTTCACCCAGCAGGATGCATGGGCATTCATGGATGCAAGCGACCCGCTAAGCCTGAATCTGTATACATACTGCTTCAACAACCCGGTCATGTATGTGGATCCGAGCGGGCATTGGATCCATTTGGCTATCGGTGCAGCAATTGGAGGTTTGGTCGCTGCCACGGTAAGCGTTGTAGGGCAACTAATCGAAAACAAAGGCGATTTCAGCAAAATTGATGGTGTGAAGGTACTCACTGCAACGGTAGCTGGTGCAGTAAGCGGCTTAGTAGCTTCAACTGGCGTGGGACTTGTTGGACAAATAGCAATTAATGCTGGGCTAAGCGCAGCTAACAGTTTTGCCGATCAAACATATGAAATATACTGTGATGATTACACTCGTGATGAATACAATCTCTTCGAAATTGGAACTGCTGCAGCTGTTGGAGGCGTTGCTGGACTTATTGGCGGTGCCGGAGCTGGTAACAATGCAATGAACTCTCTGTCGAACCAGTTAGTGAAAAGGGTTGAAAATGCAGTAAATTATTATATTGGTAAAGGGGCAACTAAAGAAATTCAAAAAGCCATAATTTATTATGCCAAGTCGGCTAATAAAATGGTTATGAATGAGATTGTAAAGAATATTATAAAAGCGGGTGGTGTGAGTTTAGCATACACAATCGTATCTTCAACTGATTTGGACGAGAAAATAAAATCGGCATTAGTGAAATATGTAGATAGCTACAACGAGGCACAGCTTTTATATGAGTGAGTACAACATTTTCGGATTGCTTATTATAAACATTCTGATTTCCTTGACAATTACACTTCCGTTATGCTTTGCGCTACGAAGAATAGTACTTTCTAAAGCATATCGCACAAAGAAGGCAAGTGATATTCGTAAGAGGTTTAAGCAATACCGTTTTTTAGACAGATTGTCCTTGCTTTTTTGGGCTTCACGATATGCACGGCACGATGTTAAGGACATGTTGTTTCTCTATTATGCATATCTAGTATTCAACATCTTTGTTTTCTCGTTGTCAATGCTCATTCCCCTATATAGCGCATATATGTTTTTAATGCAATCTCTTGTCAATCTTTTGGTCGGTATAATTTACCTCAAGTATTTTCATTGATAGTGCATTTTGCAAGCGGCTATGCGCTGACGGTCGGCGGCTTTAAGGTAAACTGGGGCTGGGATAGAATGCTTTCATATCATCCTGCAACAGGTAGCCACCATGGCTGAGCTTATTATAAAATTTTTTCAGGAGCAGAGGGAATTGCTCGTGTATTTTTGCGAGGAGATAGCTGATATCGATTATGACGAGAGCAAGAATGAAGAGAAGTATGGAGTGCATTTTCGCTCAAAATGGTTTTCGCCGCGCGCGATTGAACCATCACGAGTTTTGGGTACATTCAAATTGCTATTGCAGGATAACATATATTAATACACTATCCGCATTTGTTATAGAAAGCGCTGACAATGCAGATGACGCTAAAAAGGCGCTCCTCGAAGATGGTGATTTATACTATTGCCGGGATTTTTCTTCCGAGGAGTTCTTAACTAAATTCGACAATGATTTAAAGAGCATTTATCTAAAGCAAAGCAAATGAGTGCCCTTTAGAACAGAGGCAACCGGTGATTGTTAAAGTGCTTCCGATGTCGATACAGAACATCTCTTGCACATGCGCCATCCGAACGGCAACGCAAAAATCCAACAAACCGCAAAAGAACCGTGCGAAAGCGCGGTTCTTTTACATTTTGCGGACTGCTCTTGACAATTCCGCGCAGAGCGTGTATAATTATGACAGCACGGATCTGCGGTCGGTCACCGTCACCGCAGACAGCGGGACGAGCAGAAAAGCTGTTGTATACATTAAAAAATAAATGGACAAAGGTGATTTCCATGTGGGTGTTGATTTACGCATTTCTTGGATTTTTATATTTTCTCGCATCCATTTGGAAGCCAATATTCAGCACTATAGGAATCGAAGCAATGTTTCCGATATATACATTTATTAACATTTTCGCATCTTTTTGTATATACTTCTATCACGATTTTCGAAAGGAACCCTGCAAAAATAAGTGGTATAAGTTCGTTTTAGGAAACTTGCTGACAGTTGTTCTTTTTGTAGGGCTTTTCTTCGGCTATGCCGTTTTTGCATTGCACGATATGTGATTTTGGGCTTCAGTATCCGCATTGAACCTTAGGCGAACGAAGAAATTATGGTAGGAGAAATTGCAATGAAAAGCGAGAAAAAATATCTTGTCTCGAAAACTGTTTTTTTGTGCGCCCTGATCACATGGATAGCGTTTCTGGCTTTTTACTTCTTATATGTGCAAAAACTGCCTGTAGAACAACTGCGGGCGATCGTTGCATACTTTGATGCGCATTACAGCATGCTGTGCGCTGCTGCATTTTTGTATGTCTTGCCGCTGTCTGCTGCGATGATATGCTTTGGTCTGATGCTGAAATATAAGGGCAGCCGATTTATGGCTTTTCGGTTTACTCTATATTTGCCTGCGGGGTGGCTTTTAGCAGCCACATTGATCAATCTGCTGCGGTCATTTACAGCAGCGTGAATAAAAAGCGAGAGACTTAGATGACTGAACAGGAACGAACCATACTTTCCATGCTTTCCTATGAAACTCCCATAAAGGAAAAGAGAAAGGCATTGAATCAAGCCGCAGAGATGGCTGACATTGCTTTCCTGATTCGACCGGCTGCGTTTTGGCGCAGCTGGGATTATTGCGCGGCGGTGCTGCTTTTTATCGAAGACGAGAAACTTGCCCCGTATTTGCCAGACTTGTTGCAGTGGGTGGAAGCTTTGAATGATCCGGGAAGTGCATATGTTGAACTGCGGTTGGAGGCGATGGATCCAACCGTACTTGTACCCGCTTTGAATGCGTTTATTCTGCAGCATCGCGATGCAGATTCCGGCGATTGGTACTATGGTATAAGCGGGCTTGCATACGGAGCTTGCCATACGAGGCTCACCAAAGAGGCTATCGGGATTCTTGACAAAAAGAGAATTGAGCTTGAAAAAGAGATTGGCTGAAAAAGGGAAGCAAGGCGCTTTGATTTAGGGTGAAATCTGCTGCGAATGCGTCCGCCGCAAGCTGCCCGTCCCCATGCACTTATAATAAATATCCCCCCGTTTTACGGGGGGATATTTATTAAACAGGCATATCAGATCGAGTCGGCGCTGCCGCCGAACAGCTTGGCATAGGCGGTCGGCGTGTAGCCGGTGGCTTTTTTGAACGAGCGGGAAAAGTGATACACGCTGGAAAAGCCGGTCTGCTCGGCGATTGCCGTGATGGAGAGATACTCGCTGTGGAGTAGGCTCTCCGCCTTTTTGATGCGCAGATTTTGGATGTATTGCTTTGGCGAGGTGTCGTACTTCTCGCGGAACATCCGGCGGAAGTAGACCTCGCTGATGAGCGCCTTTTCGGCAAGCATGCGGTTGGTCAGGTCGGGGTCGGTGAAGTGATCCTCCAGATAGTGCACGGCGGGGCGCAGTACGTCATAGCTTTTGCCATCGGCGGCGTGCAGCTCCTCCTTGTAGATTCGGTTGAGAATGCCGTAGAAGGTCTTCATATTGCTGAGAAAGGCATTCGGCGGCTTGATGAGCGCGAGCTTCTCCATCTTCTGATACTCTGCCATATAGGCGTCGGTGTCGGCGATCTCCAGGCTGATGAAGCCGGCGGGGGCGAAAGTATCGGTTGTGTAAAAGTTGATGAGCGGAAATTCGCCCGCTTCCGTGCAGGCGGAGGTGTAGGTTGCCCCCATCGGCAGGATGAGCGCGTGGGTTGCGTCCGAGACGTATTCATGCCCGTCGTGGTAGTAGACCATTCTGCCGCTTTTTGCAAAGCAGAGCGCATAGGCGCGGCGATTGGTGATGCGCCGCTCCTCAAAGCAGGGGTTGGTGACCGTGACCACACTGCCGAACGCCGTCACGGCAAGGTTTGCAATCGCGTCCATCTCGTACTCCTTTTCGTTTGTGGAATCTCTTGAAACCGTTATATCATTTTTGATAAAGCAGCGCAAGCCATGCGGGCAGATATGACCGAAAAAGTATCATGTTTTGCAAAACAGTGTCGCTTTTCCCATTGCCACGGCAGGACGCGGAATGCTACACTGCAAATGTCGGGAGCGCTTTGCCCCGGCAGAAGATATTTTCACATTACACACTGAAAAGCGCGCACATGCCGCACACGGAGGCACCGGAATGAGACCGAGTTTTGCAGATTTCAAGCGTCCGCCGCTTGTCGATATGATCATCGTCGAGACGCCGACGCAGTTTATCACCAATGTACACAACGCTATCTATGACGGGGCGGACGCCTTCGGCTTTCAGATGGAACGGCTGAAGCCCGAATTCCGCACGGAGGAGATGCTGACGAAGATGTTCTCGCATCTCGGCGACCGCCCGCTCTACATCACCAATTACCGCGGTGCATACAACCATGAGATGACTGAGGAGGCGCGGCTCGACGAGCTGAAGCTGGCGCTCCGCTGCGGCGCATCGCTGCTGGACATCACGGGCGACACCTTTGACCCGACCCCCGGTGAGCTGACGAAGAATCCCACGGCGATCGACAAGCAGAAGAAATTCATCGAAGAGGTCCATGAGATGGGCGGGCAGGTGCTGATGTCCTCGCACATCTACAAGTTCCTTCCCGAGGAGGAGGTGCTGGCGGTCGCGCTTGAACAGCAGAGCCGCGGCGCCGACGTCGTGAAGTTTGTCACCTGGTCGGACAGCGAGGAGGAGCTGATGCAGAACCTCGCCGCCATCCGCACGCTGAAGCGCGAGCTGAAGGTGCCGTTCCTGTTTCTTTCGGGCGGGCGCTATTGCCGCATGCACCGCGCCATCGGACCGTATCTCGGCGTCTGCTGCTGGCTGTGCGTGGAGCGCTATGATACCTTTTCGTCGCGTGAGCAGCCGCTCCTGCGCGCGATGCACACCGTGGTCGAGAATCTCGACCTGACCGCGCCGCGCCCGACCGACTTCTGAATCCTTTCTCTTTGCCGTGCATACGGCAGCCCTGCCCGCCTGTCGCGGGCAGGGCTTTTTCATTGCAGCTCCGAAACAGTATCGGTTTTGCAAAAAACTGAATCGGAATTGTCATTGCCAGAGGCAGAACGGATTTGCTATACTGAAACTGATCAAAAAAACGGGGCGCAGTTGCACGTTTTTTGTGCAGTACACCCGAAAGACAGGCTGTTTTTCTCCGAAAGGAAGGTATCACGCATGGACAAAAGGACAAAACGCCGCTTTGCGGTCTGCTTTGCCGCTTTTCTGCTGCTTTTTGCTGCATGGACGGTCTCTGCCGCGGCGGCGGAAACCGTTTATCTGGACGCGGCGCACGGCAGCGATGCGAACAGCGGACGCAGCGCCGGTGCGGCGCTTGCCACACTGGACGCGGCGATCGGCGCGGCAAAGGACGGCGGCAAGATCATTCTGCTGTCGGATTATACAATCCGCACACACTATACCGAGCCGCAGCATACCGGCGAAATCGTCATCACGGCGAAGGACGGTACGCGCGACACCGGTGCAAAGCTGATCTTCAACGTCACGGGCGAGACGCATTACCGCCTCTCGGGCGCGACGACTTTCCGGGACCTCGACATCACGCTGAAAAACTTCGTGATGTTCACGGCGCAGTTCCACAATCTCACCTTTGATACGGGGCTCACGGTGGAAGGCGGCGAAAAGTATGCCTTTGTCATCGGCGGCTATCAGACGCCGGCAAACACCGGGCTTGCCGCCGACCTCGATGCGCACATCACGGTGCGGAGCGGCTCGTTTTACAAGCTCTGCGGCTTCACGCGCACCAAGGGCGCGGGCACGATGACCTATACCGGCACGGCGCACATCGCCTTTGAAGGGGGATCTGTGCGCGAGCTTTACGGCGGCTCGCTCTACAACCATTATGCGGGCAGCGCCGTGGTGACGGTCACGGGCGGCAGCATTACCACGCTGTGGGCAGGCGGCGACGGTCCGAGACGCCTGAACGGCGACGCCGCGATCACGATCGCGGGCGGCACGGTCGGCAGCGTCATGGTCAACAACGTTGTCGGCAACGCAGCCGTCACCCTGATGGGCGGCAAGATCGGTGCCCTCGCGGTCAGCTATGCGTCGGATGCGGTGAAAAAGCTCCATGCGACGGCGGGCGCAAAAAATACGCTTGCGCTGAACATGCTGCGCTATACGGCGGCACAGCGCGAAGCGTTTGCGAAGGATTTTGACAGCGTGGAGAATCTGACGGTCGCCTATGTTGCCCCGTCGGCATTCGGCAGCGGCACGCGCGCGGATGACCCCACGTCGCTCTCCCGCGCATTTGAACTGCTGCGGCAGACCGGCGGCAGCATTGTGGTGACGGGGAACTGCTATGCCGATCTGACGGCAGATGTCGGCACGCTCGGCGGTGCGGTCACCGTGACGGGCGAGGGCGGCGGCACGCTGAACTTCGGCACAAATGCGGCGCTCCGCTTTGCGGGCGACCTCACATTTGAAAATATCACGCTGCGGCAAAGCGGCAATTTGGATATGACGGTCACGGACGGTACGCTGACGATGGGTGACGGCGTGACTACGACCGGCGGCAGTGTGAATCTTGCCGCTGCGGGCACGCGTGCGGCGCTTGTCGTGCGCACCGGCAGCTACGGTACGGTCACGGTCGGGGCTGGCAGCGGCGACTACAGTCTGTATCTTTCCGGCGGCAGCGTGGGTACGCTGCACTGCACCGGGGCGACGGCTGCGAAGTCGGTCACGGTCGTGGTGACAGGCGGCAGCGTGACGCGCCTTGCTGCGGCGGATCACTGCGTGACCGACGCGCTCGCCATGACGCTCAGCGGCGGCAGCGTGGGTACGGTACAGATCGGCGGGGAGACCGCCGCCGTCACGCTGGAGCTGGGCGCCGCCAAGGTCGGCGCGCTCACGGTCGCATCCGCGCTTCAGAAGGGCACACTTGTCATCGGTGCAGGCGCGGACAGCGCGCTTGCCGCAGCGGTGGCAGCCAAATTTGCCGCAAGTGAGAAGGCGAATGTCGTTTACCTTGCTGACGGCGGGAAGGGCGACGGCAGGAGCGCATCCTCACCCGTCGGCGATTTGAACCATGCGATTGCTTTGCTCGGCGGGGACGGCACGGTGGTGATCTGCGGGCGCTATACGCCTGGCAGCGCCTATACCGTGAAGACGCAGGTCGGCAAGCTGACCCTGACGGCGAAGGACCGTACAACGGACTACCGCACATCCGGCGCGTGCATCGCGATGAAAGGCACACTCACGCTCGGCGGGGAGACCCGCATGGAGGCGCTTGCCTTCACTGCGGGCGGCACTTCCACCATCTACGCAAAGGGCTATCCGCTCACGATCGGCGACGATGTGGACACAACGCTGGTTGACGGCAACGCGGGTTACATTTCGCTGGTCGGCGGGCACAACCTGCTCTTTACCTCTTATACAACCAGCCTCACGGTGAACAGCGGCAACTGGTTCAACATCCGCGCGGGCTATAACAGCACGCGCCTCATCACGCGCGGCGTGCGTTCGACGCTGACAATCGGCGGCGGCACGATCCACGGCTATGTGGCCGGCGGCTCGCGCGGCAGCACGGGCGGCAGCGTGGACATCACGGTGACCGGCGGTGAGCTGCGGCGCGGCATCTTCGGGCTTTACGAGGAGGACAGCGCGGGCTATCGCCTGGACTACGACGTGACCGTCACGGTGCGCGGCGGTGTGATTCACGGCGCGATCGCGCCCGCCAAAGGGCTTGGCACAACGCTGCACGGCAATTTCACGCTGAACATCGAGGGCGGCTCGTTCGGGCACTTGACGGATCTGCGCGGCGCGCAGACGTTCGGCGGCGACATGACGAGCACGCTGAACGTGGCAAAGAGCATCGACCTTGACCGCGAGGAAAGCGGCACGGTGGAATTTACAAACTACCTGCGGCAGAACAACGCCGATCCGTACATCTTCTATTACAACGGCTTCTATTATTACACCTGCACGGGCGCGACCACCATCAATCTGATGAAGGTCGCCAACATCGCGGACATCAAGACCGCAGCGCCCTATACCATCCTGGAATCGACCGACGGCAAGAACTTCTGGTCGCCCGAGATCCACTATTTCTCGGCTGCGGATGTGGGCGAAGCGAACGCGGGCTGGTACATGTTCATTGCTTATGATGACGGCACGACGGCAAACCAGCGGCAGCATGTGGTCAAGTGCCTCGACGGCGACAATCTGCTCGGGCGCTGGGGCGACCCTGTGACCGGCGAAGTGAACAAGCCGCGCCGCCTGAACTTTGTGAGCCATCCAAAGATCAACCGTGACATGCTCTGCGGCGGCACCTCGGTCATCCGCATCGACGGCAAGCCTTATCTGACCTATGTCAGCGAGGAGGGGCGCGGTACGGCGGACTTCCACCAGACCATCAACATCATCCGGTTTGAAAACCCGTGGACGGCGATCGGCGACCCGACCGTCATCTGCGTGCCCGAATATACATGGGAGATGGGCGGCTACGGCGAGAGCACATCAAAGCCCGGCAACTGGTATCCCAAGGTGGTCGAGGGCGCGGCTGCGGTCTACGGCGAGAACGGGGAAGTCTACCTCATGTACACCGGCAGCGGCTACTGGACGGTCTATTACCAGCTCGGCTACCTGAAGTTCTTAGGCGGCGACCCGCTCGACGCGAAGAACTGGAAGAAGAATCCCGAGTCGATCTTCTCGCGCTCCGATACGGTCAACGGCTGCGGACACGCCTCCTATATGACCGACGCGGACGGCACGAAGTGGGCGTGCTACCACGCATACCTCGGCAAGGACACTTCATCCAAGCGCAATTCCTTTATTGAACCGTATTATGTCAGCGCAAGCGGGGTTTCTATCGGCAACCGCTCGGGGCATCCCGCGCCGCTCGACACGGTTTATACGACAAACATCAACAAGACCCCGCTTGGCAAGAAGATTTCGGGCTTCGACCGCGTGAACGTCAAGTGAGAACGGAGGAATCAGCATGAAAAAATACGGGTTTATCCCCCTTCTGCTTGCGCTCTGCCTTGTGCTCCTGCTGCCTGCGGCGGCAAAAGAGATCGGCAGCGCGGACGCGCTTACCTCGCTGATGAACGACCCTGCCGCGTGGAGCGGCGACTGGACGCTCACGGCAGATATTGATCTGACGGGTAAGACACAGACTCCCATCGGCAATTACGGAACGCCGTTTACTGGCAGCTTCGACGGCGCCGGACACACGGTTTCGGGGCTGCACATCGCCGCCGGCGAGGCGGCGGGGCTGTTCGGCGTCACCGAGGGTGCGACAGTGCAGAACCTCACGGTTTGCGGCAGCGTGGAGAACACCTTCGCGGCGGCGACCGCCGAGACCCGCGTCGAGGGACGCTATTCCGGCACGGGCGGCATCGTCGGCGTCGCGCTCTCGGGCACGACGATCAAAGACTGCACAAGTCGCGCGTCGGTCAAGGGCTACGGCAATGTCGGCGGGCTCTGCGGCGTGGTCTACAATTTCGGGCTTGCAACCGTGCGCATCGACGGCTGCCGCAGTGAAGCACCGGTCAAATCGCTCTGCGGCAACGCGGGCGGACTCATCGGCAGGATCTACACGGCATCGGTCGCATTCCCTGCGGTGGTTGTTTCGGATTCGGTCAACACCGCCGATCAGACCCTCACCGCAGAGGACCGCAACCGTCTCGGCGGCATTGTCGGTTACATCCGTGCCGAGGCGGGGTTCGTCCTGCTTGAAAACTGCGCAAACACCGGCAGCATCACCGCAAAGAACAGCGGCGCGGAGCTTGCCAATTATCCGTTTGCAGGCGGCATTCTCGGACGCGCGGAGCTGACGGGCGACGCCACGGCGGCGCTCCGGGTCGTCAACTGCAAAAACAGCGGCGCGGTGGAGAGCAGCAAATATGCGGGCGGCATTGCCGCCTACGTCAACCGTGCGGCTGCCTGCACCGATACGGCGACCGCGCTCTATGGCTGTGCAAACAGCGGTGCCGTCACCGGCGGACAGTGGGCGGGCGGCATCATCGGCTACAGTGAAAGCAAGGCAGCAGCATCCCCCCGTACAGCAGTGACAAATTGCCTGAGCACCGGCGCTGTCAAGGCAGGTGAATCCGCAGGCGGCATCATCGGGCGCTGCTGCGGATTTGACATTGCGGATTGCATCGCGCTCGGCGGCGTGACAGCCCCCACTGCGGGTGCGCTTGCCGCCAAAACCGAAGGAGCGGCGTGCAGCATCACGCATGTGCGCTATGCGGACGGCATCGCGGCGTCGATCGTCGGCGCGGGCACAATGCACGGCACGCCGACCGATGCGGCGGCGGTCGCTGCGGGCGATCTTGCAAACCCGGCATCCTTTGCGGGCTTTGACTTTGAGACCGTTTGGCAGATGGGCGCATCGGCGCCCATGCTGCGGGAAAGCCCCGCGCGCTTTGTCAGAGTACGCGCGTACACGGGCAATTTTACGGACGTGAAGCCGGATGAATGGTTCTATGACTATGTCGGGCTTGCCTACGCCTATGGGCTGGCAAACGGCACAAGCGCGTCTGCATTCTCGCCGCGCGGCAGCTTTACGGTCGCGCAGGCGCTGACCGCCGCCGCCAACATTCACACGGCGTATTTCGGCACAAGCGTGCCGCAGGCATATGCGGGGCAAGCGTGGTATGTGCCGTATGTCGAATACTGCATTCGCTTCGGCATCATCACGCGCGGGCAGTTTGCATCCTACGATGCGAATATCACGCGCGGCGAGATGGCAGAGGTCTTTGCCGCCGTACTGCCGGCGTCCGCCTATGCGGCGCGCAGAGACGGCATGCCGAAGGATGTGGCAAAATCGCTCGGCTGCTATGACGCGGTGCAGAAGCTCTATGCTGCGGGGATCGTCGGCGGCGATGCGGGCAGCGGCAATTACCGCCCCGGCGACAGCATTATCCGTGCGGAGGCGTGCGTGATCTTCACGCGCATCTGTGCCGCCGCAAAACGGATCGGTTCAAATCAAACCTGAAAAAGGAGATAATACAATGAAGATGAAAACCGGCATTCGCATTCTGACCGTCCTGACACTTGTTTTGCTGCTCGCCTTCGCGGCATCGGCAGCAGGGGAGACGGTCATCTCGGACGCAGCGTCACTTTCGGCGCTGATGGGCAACTCCGCCGCATGGGGCGGCAGCTACAAGCTCGGTGCGGACATTGACCTCACCGGCACGGCGCAGGACCCCATCGGTACATATGAAACGCCGTTCACCGGCAGCTTTGACGGCGCCGGACACACGGTCAAGGTCAACATCACGGCAGACGGTCCGACCGGACTTTTCGGCGTCACGCAGGACGCGACGATCCGGAATCTCACGGTCACGGGCAGCGTGGAAAACACGTTTGCCGCAACCGATGCCGAGACCAAGATCGACGGCAAGTACCCCGGCACGGGCGCGCTCTGCGGCGTTGCGCTTTCGGGCACGACCATCGAGAAGTGCACAACCCGCGCGACGGTCAAGGGGCCGGGCAACGTCGGCGGTCTTGTCGGCGTGATTTACAATTATGATGCACACACGGTCACGGTCAAAAACTGCACGGGTGAGGCGAAAATTGATTCGTCCTTCGGCAACGCGGGCGGATTTTTCGGCAGAATCCAGCTTAGCTCGTCGGCATCGCCCGCCGTTCTGGTCAGCGGGTGCTCCAATCATGCCGATGTGCAGTCCGTCTCCGAGGATCGCAATCGCCTTGCGGGTATCGCGGGCTATGTTCGCGCCGAGGCAGGCGAGGTCGTGATCGAGAATTGTGAAAACACGGGCAAGATCACGGCGACCAACAGCGGCGCAAAGGCGTCGAACTGCCCGTTCGCAGGCGGCATCACTGGACGTATTGAGGCTGTTACCGATGCGACCAGCGCCGTGCGCCTGCTCAACTGCAAGAATACGGGCGCGATCGAAAGCTCGCATCATGCAGGCGGTATCACCGCGTATATCAACCGTTCGGACAGAGCGACAAAGACGGCAAGTGAGATCGTCGGCTGCCTGAATACCGCGACAGTCAACGGTCCGTCCCACGCGGGCGGCATCGCCGGGTACACCGAGAACCGCTGCGGCGCGGATGTGCGCTCGGCGGTGAAGAACTGCGAAAACCGCGGCGCGGTGACCTCCTCGGCATGCGCCGGCGGTCTTGTCGGTCGCTGGTACGGCTTTGACATTCTGACCTCGTACAACAGCGGCAAGGTCACGGCGGACAGCCTCGTCGGCGGCATCGCGGGCAAGGCGGAGGGCGCAATTTTCTGCGAGACCAATGCCGTTTACCTCGTCGGTACGGCGGATGCCGCCGTCGGCGAAAGCAATCCGATCTGCGCGGAGATGGCGGCATCGGCGGTATCGGCTGCCGATGCGGGCAAGACAGACAGCTTTGCCGGATTTGATTTCGCATCCACCTGGAAGAGCAGCAAGGACGGTCCCACGCTCGCCGCTTTTGCAGGCGGAAAGGTGCCGGAGACTACGACCGCAACCACGGCGACGACGAAGGCGACCGAGCCTGTGGCGACCACGGCGACGACGAAGGCGACCGAGCCTGTGGCGACCACGGCTTCCTCTTCGGCAACCGAAAAAACAACGGAGGCAACGACAAAGTCTGCGACAACCTCGGCAGCTTCGTCTGCGTCTTCTGCGGAACCCGGTGCAAGCACAGATGCTGCCGTGACAACCGAAACGACGGTGACGACAAAGCAGACCGAACCCGCAGGTACAACCGCGTCGACGGAGAAGACTGTGAAAACCGACGGCACGACCGCACCTGCTGCGACCTCGGCGACGACTGCCGCTCCCGCAGGGGAAAGCAGCGGCGCACCGATCGGGCTGATCATCGGCATTGTGATCGCCGTTTTGGCAGCTGCTGTTTTGTGCATCGTCCTTGTCAAAAAGAAAAAGCAATAAGCGGAGCACAGAGCAGATGAAAAAACGGATTTTAACCCTTGTTGCCGCTCTGGCGGCTGCGGCTTTGCTCGCCGCCTGCGGCGACAAGCCCCCCGCGGTGACCACGACGGACACATCGGCGGGGGATGCGAGCGTGACGGATGCAGATACGCTCGGTATCCCTGAGACTGCCGATTACGGCGGCGAAGCCTTCAACATCCTGTCGGCGGGCAATGTCGCCTATGCCGATTTCACGGCGGATGAAACTGCATCCACACCGCTGGACAGCGCACAGTATAAGCGAAAAGCGCTCGTCGAGCAGAACTACGGCGTCAAGATCGCCGAGACGGTGGAGAAAGCCTATTCCTCGGGCGGCGGTCCCGGCTACAAGCGCCTCAGCACCGACGCCAATGCAGGCGACTGCAACTTTGACCTTGCGCTTGTCGCGGGGTACGACGTCACGGTGCTTGCCTACAGCGATTATCTCTATGACCTTGCCTCGATTCCCGGCATCGACCTCTCAAAGTCCTGGTGGGACAAACGCGCAAACGAGAATCTTGCCGTGCGCGGGGTCATGTTCTTCACCACGGGTGAGATCACGGTGTCGGACAATGATGTTGCGTTTGTCATCCTGTTCAACAAGGAACTGCGGAAGGCATACGACCTCGACGATCCGTACAGCCTGGTCTATGACGGCGAATGGACGCTTGACACCTTCGGCGCGCTCTGCAAGACGGTGACCGAAGACCTCGATCAGAACGGCATCATGGACGCAAACGACCGTTTCGGCGTGCTCGTGTGGGACGACTCGGTCGTCGGCATCGTCAACGCCGCGGGGCAGCGCTGCTGTACCATTGCCGAGGACGGCACCATCGGGCTGACGCTCTACAACGAGACGACGCTCGCCGCGCTCGACAAGTATTTCTCCATCATTTATGACACGCAGTATGCACTGACCTATCAACGGGAAAAAGTCGATCCGCTGGAGATGTGGCAGGCGGACAAGGGACTTTTCTGGATGAACACAATGACCAGAATTCCGCAGCTGCGCGGCATGGAGAGCGACTTCGGTATTCTGCCGTATCCGAAGCTGAATGCCGAGCAGCAGGATTACTACACCACCGTCGCACCCTATAACTCGCAGTTTGTCTGCGTGCCGCTGATCCAGAAGGACATCGAGCGCACCGGCATCATCACCGAGGCGCTGGCATATTACGGCGAGAAGATCGTCACCCCCGCCTACTACGACGTCAACCTGGTCGGGCAGAGCACGCGCGACGAGGAGTCGGCGGATATGCTCGAAATCATCTTCGACAACCTCGTGTTCGACATCGGGTATTACTACCAGGTCGGACCGTACAACAAGCAGCTGATCCGCATGGTGCAGGAACGCGACACGAATTTCACCTCGATGTACGATTCCTACAAGACCTCGGCGGAGCGCCTGCTCACGGTCATCAACACCTATTACGCAAAGGCGGTCTCCGGCTGGGAAAAGCAATAAGAAAAAGAGAGAAGTCTGTTGACTTCTCTCTTTTCCCGCGTATAATGATGTATGTACAACGATGTACGGAGACCGAGGCGCGCGTGCTCGAAGCGCTGCGCCGCGCCTCCGCCGGGCGGACTGTGCTGTCCATCTCGCACCGCATCTATGAGAATCTCGGCGGCAGAACCGTGGAGATCCGACCGGAAACCGAATAAGCTCCCAAAAGACAAAAAACCGCTGCCTGTGCGTGCACAGGCAGCGGTTTTCTATATGCGAAACGGAAATGCGGATGCCGCTTAAAGATGCTTCTGCTGCTTCATCCAGGTGTGCATGACAAAGCGGTGGGGCAGCAGCTTGACGGCGAGCACCTGCGCACGCACGGGGAAGCCGTGGATGGAGACATCCTTTTTCGGCTTGTACAGGTCGCGCATCGCGGTGGCGACGACGTCCTTTGCCTCATACATCTTGTTGAAGTAGGTCACGGCGTTGGTGCAGTCGGTCTTGGCGCGGTCAAAGAAGTCGGTGCGCACCCAGCCGGGGCAGACCGCCATCACCTTGATGCCGCGCGGACGCAGCTCCACGTTCAGCGCGCGGGAATAGCTGAGGACAAACGCCTTGGTCGCGCCGTAGACGCCGATATAGGGCACGGGCTGGAAGGAGGAGAGCGAGTCCAGCTCGACAATGTGCGCGCCCGTGTGCATGTAGGGCAGGGTATACTCGGTCATGCGGACGAGCGCCTTGCAGTTGAGGTCGATCATCTCGCAGGCAACCTCGGTCGGGATCTCGGCGTAGGTGCCGAATTTGCCGAAGCCCGCACAGTTGACCAGCACCGAGACGTCCGGCTTTTCGGTCTCCAGCAGGGTGCGGTAGGCATCAAAACTCTCGGCTTTGCCGAGGTCGAGCGCGATCGGGCGGATCGCGGTTTTGCACTCGGTCTTCAGGGATTCCAGCCGATCGGCGCGACGCGCGATCACCCAGATCTCTTCATATTTGCCCTCGCGGTCAAGCGCATAGACAAATTCGCGCCCCATGCCGGAGGACGCGCCGGTAACGATAGCGATTTTCATGATTGTTCTCCTTCCTTACAGCGCCGAGCCGGTCGCCGGGATCTTGATCTTGCGGTAGTTCTGCGGGTCGGGGTAGATCGACTTTTCGGTCTCGTCCGCATAGATGACGGTTGCGCCTGCCTTCAGCGTGAACAGCGTCACGCCGCCCGCCGTGCGCGTGGATTTTTCGGGGATGAGCGCGCTTTTGATGGTGATCGCCTTGTTCTGGCTGGACACGAGGATAATATCCTTCGGCGCGTCCTCGAGAATCGCAGCAACGATCGGCGATGCGGACGAATACACGCCCGAGAACTTCTTGCGCGTACCTGACAGCTGATATGCCGATAGGCTGACGCGCACGCCCTTGCCGTTTTCAAAGATGTAGATCATGTTGCACTTTTCCAGCCCTTCGCCAAGGAGAATCATCGCAATCGGACGCTCGCCGTCGCCCATGCCGAGCTTGGCGGGCAGAAAGTCGCCCAGCGCCGACGCCTTGACCGGGTCAAAGTCGCGCACGCGTGCCTTGTACATCTGGCAGCGGTCGGTGACAAACAGCACCTCGGCAGTGTTGTCGCAGTCGATCGTGTGCGTGATGCGGTCGCCCTCTTTCAGTTTCTGTTCGTCGCTGCCGCGCAGCGAGACCAGCGTGATCTTCTTGAAGTAGCCGTCGTGCGTGAGGATCAGTTTGGCGTTGTAGTTCTCCACAAAGTCGTCCGCCGTGGCAACCTCGATCTCGTCGTCGCCGATGAGCTGCGTCTTGCGCGGCTTTGCGTACTTTTTCTTGATCTCGGTGAGCTGCTTTGCGATCTCCGCCTTGACCTTGAGGTCGTCGCCGATGATTGCCTCGAGGTCGGCGATCTCCGCCTTGAGGTTTTCAATCTCCTTGATGCGGTCCATGATGTATTCGCGGTTGAGGTGGCGCAGCTTGATCTCGGCGATGTATTCTGCCTGGATCTCGTCGAGGTTGAACGCCTGCATCAGGTTGGGCACGACCTCGCTCTCCTTGGCGGTGCCGCGCACGATGGCAATCGCGCGGTCGATGTCAAGCAGGATCTTGCCGAGCCCGAGCAGCAGATGCAGCTTTTCCTTCTTCTTGCCGAGGTCAAAGCTGAGTTCGCGGCGCAGGCAGCCCATGCGGAAGCGGATCCATTCGCGCAGGATGTCCGCCACGCCGAGCTGGCGGGGCGCGCCGTCGATCAGCACGTTGAAGTTGCAGTCAAACGCATCCTCCAGCGGCGTCAGCTTGTAGAGCTTGGTCATCAGCTTGTCCGGGTCGGTGCCGCGGCGCAGGTCGATGGTCAGCTTGAAGCCCGAGAGGTCGATCTCGTCACGCACATCGGTGATGTCCTTGATCTTGCCGCTCTTCACCGCATCAGTGATCTTTGCGATGATCGCCTCGATCGAGGTGGAATAGGGGATCTGCGTCACGTCGATGCAGTTTGCGTCCTTGTCATAGGAATAGCGCGCGCGCATCCGCAGGGGACCGCGCCCGGTCTCAAACACGCGGCGCATCGCCTCGCGGTTGTAGATGATGTACGCGCCGCCGGGAAAGTCGGGCGCCTTCATAATGTCCATCAGCGTGTCAACCGTGGTGTTCGGGTGGCGGAGCAGCGCGATCGTCGCATCGCAGACCTCGCCGAGGTTGAAGGAGCAGATGGAGGACGCCATGCCGACGGCAATGCCCATGTTGGGCGAAACCAAGATGTTGGGAAACGAGGTCGGCAGCAGCACGGGCTCTGTGGTGGTGTTGTCGTAGTTCGGCACCATGTCCACCGCGTCCTTGTCCACACCGCGGAAGATCTCGGCACAGAAGGGGTCGAGCTTCGCCTCGGTGTAACGCGAGGCAGCATACGCCATGTCGCGGCTGTACTGCTTGCCAAAGCTGCCCTTGGAGTCGACAAAGGGGTGGAGCAGCGCCTCGTTGCCGCGCGTGAGGCGCACCATCGTCTCGTAGATGGCGGCATCGCCGTGCGGATTCAGCTTCATTGTCTGCCCGACGATGTTGGCGCTCTTGGTGCGCTGCCCTGTGAGCAGTCCCATCTTGTACATGGTATAGAGTAGCTTGCGGTGCGCGGGCTTGAAGCCGTCGATGTCCGGGATCGCGCGAGAGATGATGACGCTCATGGTATAGGGCATGTAGTTCTGCTCAATGACGTCGGTGATGAGCTGCGGTGTCGCAGGGGCGGCGGGCTCGGTGGCGCGTCGGTCGCGGTCGATGTTCTTTGCTTTTGCCTTTGCCATTTTCAGTCCTCACTTCTTCGGTATAGATACGCATTTTGCACCTTGCCGCAGCGCGCGGTCACGCCGAGCGCGCAGAGCGTTTTCAGAGCCTTCTGCGTGAAGTTTTTGCTTCTTTTTGCCGCCTTTGCAAAGTCCGCCGCCGTGAAAACGGCGGGCAGCTCCGCGGGCAGCAGTGCGCGGTAGTCGTCCTTTGTACGGAGCACCGCCTCGTCGATGAGGTCGAGCGGCAGCCGTTCGAGCCGCGTGGTGGAGTTTTTCCACCGCCTGCCGCCGCGCCGTCGGAATTCCAGCACTTCCAGCATCGGCAGGCGAACCGTGAGATTCGCGTCACCGAGGTGTGGCAGGATGAAGGAGAGCTCCCACAGCGCGTCGAGCGGTGTCTCCTTTTTGGGGCTGCGGTGCTTTTCGCCGAGTGTGCCGGTCTCCGGGTCGAGCATCGCGATCCACTTCTTTGCGGCAAGCGGGTAGACCACGGTGACCTGCCCCTCGGGCAGAAAAGCGTCCAGCTTTTTGCCGAGCGACGAGAACCCGCGCGTCTGGATCTCGGTGATGCCGTCGGCATTCTTGATGTCGGCGACATAGCGCCCCACGCCGACCTCGTGCAGGTCGGTGTCCGGCTCGTAATAGAGCTTGAGCGCCGCGTGCAGCGTGCGCTCGCCAAGCGTGCCGATGCCGCCTGCGGCGCGCACGCGCGCTTCGGCTGCCGAGACGGCGGCGGCAAAGCGCAGACGGTCGTTTTCGGTGACGCTCACAGCGTGATGATGTTGTGCGCCGCAGCGCGGATCATGCGGTTGTAGAGCGCCAGCGAAAGCCCGGTCTTGGCGGGCAGCGGCGCGAGAATCTTCTTCGCGCCTGCGGCATCCGCTTCGCGCAGGGCGGCAAACAGCCGCTTGACCTGCGCCGCAATGTCACGCTCGCCGCCGATCGCGATCACGCGGTGCGTCGGGAACAGACCGACTTCTTCGTCAAAGACGAGAAGTAGCGTGTCCGCATCCGCCGCGGAGAAATAGGCGCGCCGCTTTGCATCGTCGCCGCCGACCAGATAGAGCGGCGCCGACGGCGCATAGTGGCGGTATTTCATGCCGGGGGAGAGGGGGCGCACGCCCTCCGGCAGCTTGCCCGTGACCGCCTCGGCAACCGAAACGTCGTCAAACAGGGCGCGCAGCATGTCGAGCGTGATGCCGCCGGGGCGGAGCAGGGTGAGCCTGTCGCCGTCCACCTTGACGATGGTGGATTCCACGCCGACGGTGCAGTCGCCGCCGTCGAGGATCATGTCCACCTTGCCGTCGAGGTCATAGCGCACATGCTCGGCGCGCGTGGGCGACGGCTTGCCCGAGAGGTTGGCGCTCGGCGCGGCGATCGGCACGCCCGCCGCCGCGATCAGCCGCCTTGCAATTTTGTTTTCTGGGCAGCGGATGCCCACGCTGTCAAGTCCGCCGGTCGTTGTAAGCGGAATGCAGTCGCGCTTCGGCAGGATTACGGTTAAGGGGCCGGGCATGAACGCGCGCGCAAGCCGCCGGTAGGTCTCGTTTGTCACGGCGTATTTGTCTGCGTCCTCGGGGGCCGTAATGTGGGTGATGAGCGGGTTGTCGGACGGTCTGCCCTTCGCGGCATAGACTTTTTTTGCCGCCTCGGCGTCAAGCGCGTTTGCCCCGAGACCGTAGACCGTCTCGGTGGGAAAGACGACCAGTCCGCCGCGGCGGATGATGGCACCCGCGCGGGCGAGAACTTCGTCATTGATTTCGTCTGTATGGATAAATTCGGTGGTCATTTATACGTCATCCTCTGCGCCCTTCAGCTTTTCCGCCGTGTCGGCGGTGATCAGCGCGTCGATCATTTCATCCAGGTTTCCGTTGAGAAAGCTCTCGAGCGAATAGAGCGTCAGCCCGATGCGGTGATCGGTCACGCGCCCCTGCGGGTAGTTGTAGGTACGGATGCGCTCGCTGCGGTCGCCCGTGCCGACCTGGCTCTTGCGCGCCGAGGCGATCGCCTCTGTCTGCTTGGTGAGTTCCATGTCGTAGAGCTTGGTGCGCAGCATCTTCATCGCCTTGTCCCGGTTCTTGAACTGGCTGCGCTCCTCCTGACATTCCACCACGATCCCGGTAGGGATGTGGATGATGCGGATGGCGCTCTCGGTCTTGTTGACGTGCTGTCCGCCCGCGCCGCTCGATTTGCAGGTCTCGATCTTCAGGTCGGCGGGGTTGATCTCGATCTCCACGTCCTCGACCTCGGGCAGCACCGCAACGGTCGCCGTCGAGGTCTGGATGCGCCCCTGCGCCTCGGTCTCGGGCACGCGCTGCACGCGGTGCACGCCGCTCTCGAATTTCAGCCGGGAATACGCGCCCTCGCCCTCCACCATGAAGCTGATCTCCTTGAAGCCGCCGAGCTCGGTCTCGTTTGCGCCGATGCGCTCGGTCTTGAAGCCCTTCGCGGTTGCGTACATGGTGTACATGCGGTAGAGCACGGCGGCAAACAGCGCCGCCTCCTCGCCGCCTGCGCCCTGTCGGATCTCGACGATGACGTTCTTGTCGTCGTTCGGGTCCTTCGGCAGCAGCAGAATTTTCAGCTCCTCGTGCAGCGCCTCGCACTTTTTCGCCTCGTCGGCAAATTCCGCCGCCGCCAGCTCGCGCAGCTCGCTGTCCTGCGCGGCGTCGTCCCGCAGTTCGGCTGCGCTGTCGCGCGCGGCGACGGCTGCTTTATAGGCGCGGTACTTTTCGATGACGGGGGTGAGCGCTTTGCGCTCCTTCATCAGCGCGGCATAGGATTCCTGATCCTTGTAAATTTCGGGGTCTGCCAGGCTCTCCTCCAGTTTGTCAAAGCGCGCCTCGGCTTTTTCGAGCTTTTCGATCATGTGTGAAACTCCGTTAAACGCCGAAAAGCCGCCCGCAGGCGGACTTTCGGTCGGTGAATTTATTTCGTGAATGCCTTGAATGCCTCGTATGCACTGTAGACGTCGACCTTGGAGACGACTTCAAAGGGGGCGTGCATCGAGATGACCGGCACGCCGATGTCCAGCGTGTCAATGTTGCGGTTGGCGATGAACATCGCGACCGTTCCGCCGCCGCCCTCGTCAACCTTGCCGAGCTCGGCAGTCTGCCAGACGACGCCTGCGCCGTCGAGAATGGCGCGGATCTTGCCGACAAGCTCTGCCGATGCGTCGGATGAGCCGCTCTTGCCGCGCGCGCCGGTGTACTTGCACATTGCAACGCCGGCCCCGATGATCGCGCTGTTGCGCTTTTCAAAGACGGAGGCAAAGTTCGGGTCGTATGCTGCGGTGACGTCTGCCGAGAGGCAGGTGGAGGCGCTTCTGCACACGCGCGGGTTTGCGCCGAGGGCGGCGGCAAGCTCGTCGACAAGGTCGCAGAAGACGGCGCTCTGCATGCCGCTGACGCCCATCGAGCCGATCTCTTCTTTATCTGCCAGCACGCAGATCTGCGTGTGCGTCGTGTCGTCGGTGTCGAGGATGGCGCGCAGCGCAGGGTATGCGCACACGCGGTCGTCGTGGCCGTAAGAGCCGATCAGTGCACGGTCAAAGCCGATGTCGCGCGCGCCGGTCGCGGGCACGATCTCCAGCTCTGCGCTGACAAAGTCGGACTCGATGATGCCGTACTTTTCATGGAGCAGCTTCAGTACATTCTTCTTGATGGCGTCGTCGTCCTCGCCCGCAAGCGGTGCGGAACCGCAGAGCAGGTTGAGGTCCTCGCCCTTGATGGCGGAGGCAAGCGGCTCCTTCGACTGTGCGGCGGCAAGGTGCGGCAGCAGGTCGTTGATATAGAAGACGGGGTCGCCCGCGTCCTCGCCGATCGAGATGCGCACGCTCTCGCCATCCGCGCGGATCACAACGCCGTGCAGGGCGAGCGGGATTGCTGTCCACTGGTACTTGCGCAAACCGCCGTAGTAATGCGTCTTGAAGAACGCCATGCCGTCTGCCTCATAGAGCGGCTGCTGCTTCAGGTCGATGCGGGGGGAGTCGATGTGCGCCGCCGTGATGCGGATGCCGCAGTTCAGCGATTCGCTGCCCACGCGGAAGAGGATGAGCGACTTGCCGCGGTTGTTGAGGTAGCGGCGGTCGCCGACCTTGACCGCATCGCCCAGCTTGTAGGGCGTAAAGCCTGCTGCCTCTGCGGCGGCGACGGCAGTTTCCACCGCCTCGCGCTCGGTCTTCGAACTGTCGAGAAAGCGCATGTAGTCCTTGGCAAAGGCGAATGCTGCCTCTGTCTTCTCGGGGGCAAGCTCATAGGAGCTTTTCTTCTTGTAAACGAGTTCTTCCATTTTGAAATCTCCTTTGATATATAAAAATTTTTTATTCGGATTCGGTGTTGTAGAGCTTTTCGTATTTTCCGATCGCTTCCTTGACGCGCCCGACATAGGCTCTTGTTTCGGCGATCGGAATTTCGGTCAGCCTGCCGGTCTCGTCGATCTTGCCCTCTTCGATCCAGCCGTCCACGCGCCCCATACCGCAGTTGTAGGCGGCAAACGCCGTGTCCCACACGCCGTAGCGGTCGTAGAGCATCGAGAGGTAATAGACGCCGTAGCGGATGCTGGTCTCGGGGTCGTAGAGCATGCCGGTCTCATAGTTGTCGCCGGTGCGGGCGGTCAGGTCGGCAAAGGTGGCGGGCATCATCTGCATCAGACCGACCGCGCCCGCCGCAGAAACGGCGGTGGGGTCAAATCCGCTTTCGGTGCGGATCACCGCATAGCAGATGTCGCGCGGCACTTTGTAGACCTCGGCGTATTTTTCGACAAGGTCGGTGTATTTCAGCGGGTAGCGCGCGCGGTCGAGCTTGTCGGCAAAGCGCGCGGCAAGCAGTCCGCAGAGGACGGACAGTCCCGCGATCACGAGGATGACCGTAAGGGTCTTGATGAATTTATTCAAGCGTGTTCCTCCGAGAGCAGAAGATCAATTTCGCGTGCGGCGGCGTCGATTTTTCCGGCGTCGCCGTCGTTGAGGAGAAGATAGCCGCATTTTTTCAGGTAGAAGGCATCATTCGGCTGTGAGCGGATGCGCCGCCGCGCCGCCGCATCGGAAATGCCGTCCCGCGCGACAATGCGGCGGACGCGCATTTCGGTCGGCGCCGTGACGCAGACAACGAGGTCGCACAGACGGTCGAGCCGTGCTTCGATCAGCAGCGGGGCATCGAGCAGAATGCCCTTTGCGCCCGCATCGACAGCGGCGCGGATCTCTTTGACACATGCGCGGCAGACGTATTTGTGCGTGATCTTGTTGAGCCGCAGGAGCGGCTTTTTGCCGTGCGCGCCGAAGACGCGGGCGGCAAGTGCCGTGCGGTCGATCTGCCCGTCTTTGAGAATGCCGTCACCGAAGGCGGTGACCAGCTCGGCGCGCATCGGCGCGCTCGTGCGGAGCAGGTCATGATAGATCGCGTCGGCGTCGGCGTGCAGATAGCCGCGCGCCGTGAGCGCGGCGGCAAGCATGCTTTTTCCGCTGCCGCTCGGACCCGTGATGCCGATGATCTTCATAGTCTCCCTCCGCAGTTGGATTTCATACAGATTTATTATACAATATCTTCCCCCGCTTTGCAAGTCCGCAATGAGAAAAATCCGCGGCGCGCGCGGAAATGCCTCCGCCGCCGCGCACCCGCGCCGCCGACGCGCACGAAACGGCACAAAGGACAAACAAAGGCGCAGACCTTCCACGCAAATTTATATTGACGCACTTCGTTAAGGTTGTTAAAATAATGATAAAAAATGATGCATGTAACTATGCAAAATCACGGAGGTTCAGGATGAAAAAACACCTGCTTTGGCTGTGTGCGCTGCTGCTTGCGGCGTGCGGCCTTGCGCTTTCGGCGGGCGCGGCGGAGACGCGCGTCTATGTTGCCGACGGCGGCACGGGAGACGGAAAGTCGGCATCGACCCCCTGCGGCAGCCTTGCGGCGGCGGTCGACGTGCTGAACGGTGCGGGCGGCACCGTCGTCCTCGTCGGCGACGTGACGGTGTCGGTGCAGACCACGCTGCCCGAACAGAGCGGCGATTTGACCTTTACGGCGGAGGGCGGCGCGCGCCTCGTGCAGAAGCAGCGCATCACCTTTGCCAAAAACACAAATGACAATGTGATCACCTTCGATCTGCCGGTTTACGCCGCGGCGTCCTCGCCCGTGGCGGTCTTCGGCAGCTTCAACAGCATCACCTTCACCGAGAAGTTCACGGTGACGAAGGCGGCGACCGGCTCGGGCTTCTGGTTCTACGGCGGCGTGTTTACCGCCGAGGCTGCAAACGGCGGCGTTAATGCGGATTACATCACCGAGCTGCCCTATTCCATCACAGTGAAAAACGGCACGTTTGACCGCTTCTCCGGCGGCAACTACCGGTCGAGCGGACACTGCCTCGTCGGTGCGATCGCCGCACCGGTTTCGGTCACCGTCGAGGGCGGCACGTTCGGCACCGCAGGCACCTACGATGTCGAGTCCAACAACCAGCAGTACAACGGCTTTTCGGTCTCCGGGCAGATGATCCTTGCCGACGATGCCACGCTCACGATCACGGGCGGCACGTTCCATGTGCCGGTCTTCTTGCAAGGGCGGCTGGGACTGGTCTCGGTGCGCGCGTCGCGCGACTCGAAGCTGACCGCGTCCGACAGAAAGTATTATTCCATCGACGGCAATCTGAAAATCAATATTTCCGGCGGCAGCTTTGACGGCGGCATGATCTCGGCATATCAGCAGCAGGTCAGCCATGCGCAGGTCGTCCGCGGCAACTTTGATGTGACGATCTCCGGAAAGCCGACCTTCAAGACGGGCACGATCCTCGACGCCACGGCAGTCAAGTCCTATCCGGGCAGCAGCACCAAGGCAACGCTGACCATGCCTGCGGCGCAGAGCGGTGTTGTCGTGCGCCGCTTTGACTGCGTCAACGGCGCAGCGCAGAGCTACACCGAGCCGCTGCGCATCGTCACCATCGGCGACAGCATCACCGAAGGCTACGGCGGCTCCTTTGCCACGCAGTCCTATCCCGCGCGCATCGCGGCGCGGCTGATGCGGGAGGGCAAGGATACGCTTGTCGGCAACTACGGCTTGTCTTCCGCCGGCATGACGATGGGCAAGGCGGCGCGCGTGTACTATCCCGATACGCTTGCCGACCGCATGACCCGCACCGAGACCGGCGCAGACTTTTATGTCTTCGCCATCGGCACCAACGACGGCGACGCCGCGGGGCAGTCGAACGGCTCGGAAAAGTGGTATGTCGACCTCTACACCGATTTTATCAAGGCGGTGGGCGATAACGCCGAGACCTCAAAGGTGTTCATCACCAATGCGGTGCACCGCATGACGCCAAATGTGGCAACCCTGCGCAATTCGTCGATCATCCGCCCCACGCAGAAAAAGATTGCCGACGAGTTGAGCGCGTCCGATCCCGGCAAGTACACGTTCATCGATCTCTATGCGCTCACCTATGAACGCACGAAGAAAGGCACCTTCATCTCGTCGGACAAGATCCATCCCACGGTGGATGGCTATATTTACATGGCAGAGAAGGTCTACGACGCGATCTTCGGCGGCGTGACCGAAGTTGACGGCTTCCGCCTCACCGATGTCTACGCATCGGACAGCGGCACGCCGTTCGGCGCAGGCACCAAGGACGACCCCATCTCCTATCTGCCGAACGCCATTGACCGCATGGCGACAAACGCCGATGTCACTTTGCACATCGTCGGCACACTGACCTTTGGCGGCGACAGCGTGTCGCTGCCGACCTACATGCAGCGGCTCACGATCGTCGGCGAGGGCACGAATGCCGTCCTCAACCTTTCCAAGGCGGCGGATGTCCGCCTCGGCTGCCCGACGGTGTTCAGAAACCTCACCGTCAACGGGCGCGGCGCGGGGACGGCGCTGGTCTGCCGGTATTTCGACCTCGACATCGACGAGAGCGTGACGCTCACGGGCAAGTGGGATCTCATCCTCGGCAACATCGTGCAGAGCGACCGCTCGAAAATTGATGTGAAGACCAACATGAAGTTTGACAGCGCCGAGAGCGTGTCGAGCGACCGCGACTGCACGGTTCGCGTGCTCACGGGCACCTGGACCCGCTTCTTCTGCGGCGACCGCCGCATTTCCAACCATGCGCCCATCGGTACCTACGGCGGGCATATGACCGTGACGGTCGGCGGCGCTGCAAAGATCACCGGTATGACCGCCGCCGCCACACAGGCGACGCTGTACGCCGCCGTTTCGGGCATGAACTACCTCACCGGCAGCATTGACGCCACGGTGGACGGCTGGGATTCGGCGCTGGCGCTGGCTGACTTCGCCTACATCGGCGCACGCTCGGACAACGTCCCCTACACGCCGACGAAGAATACCGGCAGTGTGCGGCTGACGACCGCGGCAAAGACCATCCGCATGGGCGACCTGGACGGCGACGGCGTCGTCACCGTGCGTGACGCGCTGCTTCTGGTGCGCGCCGCGGTCAACGGCAGGCTGACCGATGCGCAGGCCGAGCATTATTTCCATACGACTGCGGTCACTCTCACCGATGTGATCTGGCTGCTCGGACGTACCGCGCAGAATTAACAACAACCGAAAAGAACCGCTCGTCCGGGCGAAACAGCAAAAAAGACGGCAGACACAAGCAAGCGTGTCTGCCATCTTTTTTATATCTGCCGTCTGTTTCCCGGCTTGAAAACGCTTTTCTTCCTTACTGTTATGGCTGCGCGTCCTGCTGCCGCTTTTGCCTGTCGGCGTAGAGCGCCGCCAGATTCAGCAGCTGCTTGCGGGAAGAGACGCCGAGCTTGGTATACATGTTGCCGGTGTGGTATTTGAGCGTGGACTGCTTGATGCCGAGCAGCTCCGTGATCTCGGGGCCTTTCCCGTTCGCCTTTTCATGCTCTTTTTTTGACATACTGTTTCCATAATATTTTTACCATAGAGCACGCTCTTCCGTCAAGGGGTGCGGCGAAAAACAGGCAGTTTTTTTCACACGGAAGCAAGCCCTTTTTCATTGTTGAAATGCTGAAAAATACAAAGATGGTGACGGAAAACACATTGACAGCCGCGCGGCGACAATCTATACTCAATGGTGAGTTCATATGCGACGGAGGTATTCCCAATGAAGATTGTCAAGCAATTTGCCCGCCTGCTTGCCGCAGCGGCAATTCTTTGCATGCTTTGCATGCCCGCATTTGCCGCCGAGGTGCGTACGGTTTATGTCGCGGACGGCGGCACGGGTACGGGCGCATCGGCGTCCTCTCCGTGCGGCAGCATGGATGCGGCGGTCGCGCTGCTCGACGGCAGGGGCGGACGCATCGTGCTCTGCGGCGATACGACAATCAGAAAGAAGACGCAGATTCCGGCGCAGTCCGGCAGGCTGGAGATCACTTCGGCGGGCGGCAGCCTGATCCTTGCCATGCGGCTGCAGTTCCTGCCTGCACCCGCAGCATATGACATCGTCATCGACACGCCGATCTCGATCACGAAGTATACCTATTATATTTTCGGCGGCTATAACAATGTCACCTTCACCGAAAACTGCAAAACCACGCTGAAGGACGGCGGCAAGCTCGGCTTCTTCGGCGGCACCATGCCCGAGGCGAACTTCACCACGCCGGAGACGGATCTGATCTCGACGCATCCCTACAGCGTGACGGTAAACGGCGGCGACTTCGCCTATTTCGGCGGCGGCAATTTCCGCAATGTGTCGCAGACCATGCTCGGCAGCCTGACGGCGCCTGTGTCCGTGACGATCAACGGCGGACATTTCGGCACGGGCAGCTACAGCCGGACAGGCAGCAACCGTTCCTATGAGGCGTTCTCGCTCTCGGGCAATTCAATCCTCGCGGCGGGCGGCAGCCTTACGATTCACGGCGGCGTGTTCGACTGCCCCGTCTATCTGCAGGGGCGGTATTATTCCATTGCCGACCGCCCCGTGCGTACAAGCACGCTGCTTACCGCCGATGCGGCGCTGCAGACGGCGGACGGTGACATCACGCTGACCATCGACGGCGGCAGCTTTGCAGGCTATGAGATCGCGGCGGCGCAGGTGACTCCTGAGTACACCTTCCTGCTCCGCGGCAACCTGGATGTGCACATCGGTGCGGGCGCTGTTTTTGCTGACGGCACGGTACTGGATGCCACGCAGGTCAAGGCGCGCGCGGGCGAGAACCGGGCGGCGCGCCTGACGGCGGAGAGCGGCGTCAGCCTGCCGGTCTGCAAGCGCTTTGACTTTATAAACGGCAAAGCGCAGACCGTGGACGAGCCGCTGCGCATCCTCTGTATCGGTGACAGCATCACCTGGGGCACCGGCGCCTCGGCGCCTGCAACCCGCTCCTATCCCGCGCAGCTGCTTGCGCTTCTCGATGCGTCGGGCAGGGAGGCGGTCATCACCGACTGCGGCGTGCCTGCCACCGGCGTGCTCGCCTCGGCAAACACCTGCTATCCGAATACCTTTGCCTGCAGCATGGCGTATCAGAATACTGATCCGGACTATATCGTTTTCTCGCTCGGCATCAACGATGCGCGCACGGCGGGCGGTACAAACGGCGCGCTGCTCTCCTACACCGAGGATTACACGGCGCTGATCGAGAAGTTTGCCGCGCTGCCGAGCGTGAAGAAGGTGTTTATCACCAGCGCCCTGCCGATGAACACCACATCGACAAGCGATGCGGTATCCCTGCGCGGCGTCACGGTCATCCGCCAGACACAGCGGCACATCGCCGAGACGCTGTCGGCAAAGGATGCGGACAAGTTCACTTTTGTTGATTTGTATGCGCTGCTGTTCCCGGAGACGATGGCGGATATCGAAAACGGCACGAAGAACTTCTTCTGCGCCACGGACAGCCTGCATCCCTCGGATGCGGGGTATGTCGTCTATGCAAAGTACATGTATGACGCCATCTTCGGCGGCGTCTGCACGCGCGAAGGCTTTGAAGGGTCCGATGTGTACATTTCCGCTGCCGGACGCATCGGCGGTGCGGGAACAAAGGATGACCCTGTGAGCAGCCTTGCAACTGCATTTGCCCGCCTCGGCAGCGGCGGCACGCTGCATGTCGTCGGTGAGGTGTCCTCGGCGATGAAGGTGTTCACGCCGCTTTACACGGACGGGCTGACCATTGTCGGCGAGGGGACGGGTGCCGTCCTGAAGCTGACGGGCGGGCTCTTCAAAGCGGGCAGCGCCGTTACCTTTGACAATCTTACGCTGGACGCGGGCAGTGCGTCCGACTTTTACGCCTGCTACAACGATGTGACCTTCACCGAGACGGCGAAGACAAAGGGCACATGGAATCTCAAGGTCGGTTATAACCTGTATGCTGAACGTGCGGCGACCAAGCCGAGCGACACGCTCTATGATACAGTTGCGAGCGCCTCCTCGGACAAGGACTGCTGCATCACGCTGCGCGGCGGCAGCTTTGCACAGCTTTACGGCGGTAACCGCATGTTTGTCGCAAACGCGCCTTACGGCATCTACAGCGGCAGGCTGACCATCCGCGTCGGCAGTGGAGCCACAGTCGGCAGCGGGACGGTGGGGAGCGCACTCTGCGGGCAGAATTACCTTTCCGGCAGCGTGGACGCTGTCATTGAGGCGTACCGCGCGGGCGGCATCCTGCTGGATTTCGCGCCCGTCGCGGCGGACGGCTTTGATCCCGCCCGCAATACGGGCAGCGTCAGGGCAGCCTTTGCCGACGGCGTGACACCTGTCTATACCCCGCTCGGCGACTTTAGCGGGGACGGCAAGACGGATCTGCGCGATGTACTGTGCGCCCTGCGCGCCGTTGCCGGCGGAGACGCGATCGATGGCAACGCCTATTACGGCAAAACGACGATTGAGCTGCGGGACGTGCTTCTGCTTTTACAGATGCTCACAAAAAAATAGAATAATATAAAAAGCGGTGCACCGACAGGTGCACCGCTTTTTCAGTGGGGGCTCGCCACGGCGAAGTTCAGATAGGACGCAAAGGCGACCCAAAACAGGTAGGGCAAGAGCAGCCATCCCGCCGCGGGCGTGATGCGGTAAAACAGCACCGCCGTGACAAAAATCAGCGCAAACAGCAGGAGAATCCACACAAAGGCAAACCAATAGGCGCCGAAGTTGAAAAAGACAATCGGCCAAAGGAAATTGAAGAAGAGCTGCACGCCGTAAAAGAGCAGTGCGGTGCGCTTCTGCGCGCTGTCGGCGTCCGACACGGCGACGAGATAAGCGGCGACGCCCATCAGGATATACAGCGCCGTCCACACGACGGGGAAGAGCCATGCGGGCGGGGACAGCGCGGGGCGGTTCAATGCGCCGTAGGCTTCGGCACCGCCGCCCGAGATCAGTGCGGCGAGACCGCCGATGGCAAGGGGCACGGCGACAGATACGGCAAGTGCTTTCGGCTTGATAGACATAGAAGAGCATCCTTTCCGGGAAAGTTCGGGGTATTATTCTATGCGCATGCGATGGAAATATGAAGACTTTGTTAAGACTTGCGCAGGGCTCTTGCGCCGACGGCGCAAATGTAGTAGAATAGGGGCAGAAAATACGAATGGAAAAGGATAAGCATGAAACGTATTCAAATCGGCGGTGCGTCGCTCGGCAACCTGCTTCTGCGCTTTGTGCAGGGGCTGATCATCGGCGTCGGCGGCATTCTGCCCGGCGTCAGCGGCGGCGTACTCTGCATCGTCTTCGGCCTGTATCAGCCGGTGATGGAGGTCTTCGCCGCACCGATCAGAAATCTGAAAAAACATTTTGCCTTGCTTGCGCCGGTGACGCTCGGCGCGGCGGTCGGCTGCTTCGGGCTTGCGCACCTCGTCGGCGCGGCGATGCAGGCGTACCCCGCCTATGCCACGGCGGCGTTCGTCGGGCTGATCCTCGGCACGCTGCCGGCGCTGCTGCGCACCGCGCGGGAGAAGCCCGCGTCGCGCGGCTCCGCGCCCGCATTCTTCACGAGCTTTGTCCTGTTTTTCACGCTCTTTCTGTTTCTCGGGCGCGAGGACGGGTTGTCCATCGTGCCGAACTTCTTCTGGTATTTGCTCACGGGTGTGATCTGGGGCGTCAGCATCGTGCTGCCGGGGCTCAGCCTGTCGAGCATTCTGATCTTCCTCGGGCTGTTTGCGCCGCTGGTGAACGGGGCGAAGAGCCTTGATTTTGCAGTGCTGCTGCCGGTCGGCATCGGCGGCATTGCGGCGATCGCGCTGCTCGCGCGGCTGGTGAACCGCCTGTTTGCGCGCTATCCCGCCGTGATGTCCTATATCATTCTCGGCGTCGTCGCCGCCACCACCATCCCGCTGATTCCGACGCAGTTTGCATCGGTGGCGGACTTCTTCGTGCAGGTCTGTCTGATGGTCGTCGGCTTCGCCGTTGCGCTCGCCTTTGACCGCCTCGGTAAAAGGCTCGGCTGCGAATAAAGAATTGAAAAGCACGGTCCGAAATTTGCGTTTCGGACCGTGCTTTTATGTATCCGCTGCTTCAAGGATGAGGCGCTCCAGCTCCCGCGCGGCGACGCCGAGCGGCTGGTCGCGGCGGCGGAGCAGGCAGATGCTGCGCGGCGGAATCTCCTCGGCAAGGTCGATGATGTTGACCCGCCCGTTTTCGCGCGCGAACCGCTCCGGGACAAAGCCGACGCCGAGATCAGCCTCCACCATCGGCAGCACCTGATCGGCGGTCGCCGCCTCGATGTCGGGTGCAAATTGCAGACCGTGTGCGGCAAACAACTCGGCATGGAACGCATAGGACATCGTGCCCGCCGCCAGCGAGATCTGCGGAAAGGCGCTCAGCTCGGCGAGCGTCACGCGCCGACCGCAGAGGGCGGGGAAGGCGTCTGAGCAGACCGCCGCCTCCCGGAACTGCCGCAAAGGACGGACGCTGATCGACGCCGACTGCTCGACCGGCGTGGTGACCACGGCAAAGTCGGCGATGCCGTCCTGCATGGCGCGCACCGCCTGCGGCGTGGAGTGATTGCTGATGCGGACGCGCACGCCGGGGTAGCGCGTGCGGTACTTTTTCAGCACCGGGAGCAGCAGCCCGCGCAGTGCCACCTCGCTGGCGGCGACAAAGACCGTGCCGCTTTGCAGGTTGCGGCTCTCCAAAAGCTCCGCTTCGCCCGCCTCAATGTGTTCAAAGGCGATGCGCACATGCGCGTAGAGCTTTTCCCCCTCGGGGGTCAGCGTCATGCCGCGGCGCGAACGGGCAAACAGCGGGCAGCCGAGCGCGCTTTCAAGGTTTTTGACCGCGCGGGTCAGATTCGGCTGGTCGGCAGACAGCACCTTTGCTGCCTGCGAGACGCCGCCGTACCGTGCGACATAATAGAAGATGCGATAATAGTCGTAATTGGCGTACATGTCGGTTTCTCCATATAAATTTGATATGCCGTATATGGCGAATATACAGTTTACACATGCCTTTATTCGTATTATAATAGCTACTGATCAAAAAGTCAAGCAGGGAGTGAAACCGAATGAACTACACCGGGCTTTCCCGGGCGGCACTTGAAGCCGAGCGCGCCGCCTGTGAAAAAAAGCTGCATACTTATACCGACCGCGGCGTCTCGCTCGACCTTACGCGCGGCAAGCCCGCGCCTGAGCAGCTTGCACTGTCGATGGGGATGCTGGACGTGCTGGATCACCGCAGCGTCACCGACTCCGAGAGCGGTATGGACTGCCGCAACTACGGCGGGCCGGACGGCATTCCGGAGGCACGGCGGCTGCTCGCGCACATGCTGGGTACGCACACGGCAAGCACCATTGTCGGCGGCAACTCGAGTCTGGAACTGATGTTCCTGCTCGTCAGCCACGGCATGATCGACGGCATCTGCGGCGCAAGACCGTGGAGCCGTGTGGAGCACCGCAAATTTCTTTGCCCCGCGCCGGGTTACGACCGGCACTTCGCCATCACCGAGCACTTCGGGTTTGAACTCATTCCGATCGCGATGCACGACGACGGACCGGATATGGACGCGGTGGAGGCATACGCCGCCGACCCGACCGTCAAGGGCATCTGGTGTGTGCCGAAATATCAGAATCCGACCGGCATCATCTTCAGTGACGCCGTGATCCGCCGCTTTGCCGCGTTGCGCCCGGCGGCGGAGGACTTCCGCATCTTCTGGGATAATGCCTACTGCATCCACGACTTTGACGCGGACACACCGAAGATCCCCGATCTGCTCGCTTTGTGTGAGGCGGCGGGCAACCCCGACCTCGTCTATGAATTCTGCTCGACGAGCAAGATCAGCTTCCCCGGCGCGGGCATTTCCGCCGTGGCGGCAAGCCCTGCCAACCTCATCGACATCAAGGGCTTCCTGAAGTTTGCCACCATCGGACCCGATAAGCTCAACCAGCTGCGCCATGCCCGCTTCTTCAAGAACAGCGCGGGGCTTGCCGCGCAGATGCAGAAGCATGCGGCGCTGCTTCGCCCGAAATTTGAGGCGGTGTACGGCGCCCTGCATGAAGAGCTGGACGGCACCGGCGTTGCCGACTGGACAGAACCGCGCGGCGGCTACTTCCTGTCCTACAACACGCCGCGCGGCTGTGCCCGCGCCGTGGTTGCCATGTGCGCGTCGCTCGGCGTGCGCTTCACACCCGCAGGCGCGACCTACCCCCATGGCATCGACCCGGATGACCGCAACATCCGCATCGCACCGTCTTTTGCCACCGTGGAGGATGCCACCGCGGCAACGCATATTCTCGCACTCTGCACTAAAATCGTCTGCATCGACAAACTGCTTTCGGAGGAACAAATATGAATCGCGATTTAACCGTCGGTGAACCTGCGCGCGTTCTGCGCCGGTTCTGCCTGCCGCTTTTCGGCAGTATTATTTTTCAGCAGCTGTACAACATTGCGGACAGCTTTGTCGCCGGCAAATTCATCGGCAATGATGCGCTTGCCGCCGTCGGCAACAGCTATGAGATCACGCTGATCTTTATTGCGTTTGCCTTTGGCTGCAACATCGGCGCGTCGGTCATTGTGGCGCAGCTCTTCGGCGCCAAGCAGCATAAGGATATGAAGACGGCGGTCAGCACGACCTTCATCTTCTGCGGCGTGCTGTGCGCCGCGCTGATGGCGGTCGGCGGGCTCTTCGGCGACGGACTCCTGCACCTTATCAACACGCCGGAGAACGTCTTTGCCGACTCCAAGCTTTATCTCGACATCTACATCCTCGGTCTGCCGTTCGTTTTCTTCTACAATGTATCCACCGGCATTTTTGCGGCGCTCGGCGACTCCAAGACCCCGTTTATCTTCCTCGCCTGCTCCTCGCTCTCCAACATCGGCATGGATATTCTCTTTGTCGCGGGCTTTGGCATGGGCGTGGACGGCGTCGCGTGGGCAACCTTCCTCTGCCAGGGCGTCAGCTGCATTCTCGCGCTTGTGTTTGTCTTCAAGCACCTGCGCGCCGTTGAGACGGCGGAGCGCGCGCCGCTGTTTTCGTGGAAGCTGCTCGGCAAGGTTGCAGTCGTCGCCGTCCCGAGCATTTTGCAGCAGAGCTTCATCTCGGTCGGCAACATCGTCATTCAGGGTGTCATCAACAGCTTCGGTTCGGCGGTCATGGCGGGCTATTCCGCGTCGGTCAAGCTGAACAACATGGTCACCACCTCGCTCACCACACTCGGCAACGGCGTGTCCAGCTTCACGGCGCAGAACCTCGGCGCAGGAAAGTATGACCGCATCAAGGCGGGCTTCCGCGCGGGGCTCATGCTGGTGTTTGCGCTCTGCGTGCCGATCATCGCGCTCTACTTCGGTGCGGGTCGCTGGCTGGTCTATATCTTCCTCGACAGCCCCACCGGCGAGGCGATGGATGTCGGTGTGCAGTTTTTACGCATCATCTCGCCGTTCTATTTCCTCATCGCGGCAAAACTCGTTGCCGACGGCGTGCTCCGCGGCGCGGGCATGATGGGGCGCTTCATGGTCGCCACGTTCTCCGACCTTATCCTGCGCGTCGTGCTGGCGCTCACGCTGTCGAAGACCGCGCTTGCCACCACGGGCATCTGGCTCTCCTGGCCGATCGGCTGGGTGATCGGCATGGCGCTCTCCCTCGCGTTCTACTTCACCGCAAAATGGCGCAAAGCCGAAGTTCCCCCCGAGAAGGACGAAAACTGGGTATAAAAATTTTCAAGTCTTCAACAAGAGAGGCAGCAGTTTCAACTGCTGCCTCTCTTGTTGAAAGAAAAACTGAAGGTGACATGCAATACAAAAATGAAATTATTCTCAGAAACAGTGCGGAAATAACTTGAAAAATTGCCAATTTTGCTATATACTGTTGTTGTGGGTAAAATGTTCCTGAGCGTACAGGCCTATATTATTATAGAAAAAATATTGAAGTTTCCCATAGCGAATGAGTGAAAAGGAGGTTTATAATGAAACGCTTGAAAAAGAATATAAATAACATAATGTGGTTATGCAAACCGTATTGGAAGTATGATAGAGCATACTTCATTTTGTACATTCTCACTTCGTTTGTTTTTTTCCCGTTCGGTGATATCATATACATATATTTACCGGAGCGAGTAGTGGATTTGTTGATGCAGGGAAAATCGCTCAGCTATATGGTGATTTTTGTATCAATAGCGTGTTGTGTATCTTTCCTGACGCATATGTTTCCGAGCTTTTTTTATCCTTCTTTTCAGAAAAAACAGGCCAGAATTAATCAACTCGTGAACAAAGAAATCTATGAGAAAGGACTGGCTACAGACTATAAGTTTATTGATAACCCCGAGTATTATAACAAGTTTTCATGGGCAATTAACGAATATTCGAACCAGGTCAATTCTGCCCGCGAATTCATAAGTAGATTTTGTCAATACTTTTTTTCCATTTCTGTATTGTTGACGATCATTGCAACCATTGGACCATGGATATTGCTGATTGAATGTGTACAACTGATTTTGCAAGCCTTTTTTAATTCATACAGTCAAAAGCTTTCGATTAGTCAGAAAAACGAGATGCTGCCGATAGACCGAAAAATGAGGTATCTTCATCGGGTGTTTTACTTAAAGCAGTATGCGGCAGACTTAAAAACGACGTCACTTTCAACTAAATTGTTTCATGAATATGCGCAAAACGGCAAAGCGAAAGTTGATGTTACATACAAATATGCGAAGAAAATACTATATATAGGGTTAATCAGAGAAGCTGTTTTAGCCATTACAGAGTTTGTAATTATCATTTACCTTGTTAGTAGTATTATCAATGGCAGAATCCCCGAAATCGGTTTGTATATAACAATGATACTTGCTTTCTATCGTTTGGATTCAAAGTTGAGCGAGTTTATAACATTGCTGTCAAACGCGCAGGGGCTGTCGCTGAATGCCGAGAAAATCAAAGAATTTTTTGAAATGCAGTCTGAAATCGAGTCTGCCGATGAAGACAAGACAATTCATCCTGCTGACGGACCGTTTTCTGTTTCTATAAAAAATCTGGATTTTTCTTATGAAAACTCAAATTTCCGACTGTCGAAAGTAAATCTCGATATAAGAGCAGGAGAAAAAATTGCGATTGTCGGCGCAAATGGCGTGGGAAAGACAACGCTTGTGAAACTACTCTTGAGATTGTACGATGTAAATAATGGAGATATACTGTATAACGGGATTTCAATAAAGAAGTACGATCCGGTTGAGTTGCGGAGAAAAATCGGTGTTGCGTTTCAAGATACAAATGTGTATGCCTTATCTTTTATTGACAATTTAACTTTGTATGATGAATATTCAAGAGAGCAGATAAATGAAATCGTCAAAAAGATGGAACTGAACAGTATTCTTGAAAAAGGGAATGGCACAATAGATGTTGAGATGACGCGTGAATTTAATGAAAAAGGGGTCATGGTATCAGGCGGAGAAGCACAAAAAATAGCACTTTCACGCGTTATTTCGGGAGAATTCGGTCTATTGGTTCTGGATGAACCTTCATCTGCATTGGACCCGATTACAGAATATAACATTATGAAGTTGATTATGAGTGCGGCAAACCTGACGACTACTATAATCGTTGCACATCGACTCTCAACTGTACGTGATGCAGACCGAATCGTTGTCATTGATGACGGCGGTGTTGTCGAATCAGGTTCGCATGATGCGTTAATGTCTATGAATGGTAAGTACTTTGAAATGTTTACAAAGCAAGCTGAGAATTATGTGAAATAAGAGACGAATCGTCATGAATAAGCAAATTGCAAAATGTTAAA